>Ga0157373_10000034_pt1 | contig 124053 bp, 109 predicted proteins | sample C65metaG_FD_113460 | JGI IMG/M metagenome (GOLD analysis project Ga0157373, IMG submission 113460) | Corn rhizosphere microbial communities from Kellogg Biological Station, Michigan, USA - C6-5 metaG | ecosystem: Host-associated > Plants > Roots > Rhizosphere > Soil | place: USA: Michigan...
AACCATGATCGCCTTTGCCATGTACCGTTGGCGATAAACGCACCACCATGCCCCGCACACCCTGCGATAGCAGAGCCTGAACTGCCTCTTCTGAAGCTACCCTGGGGAAAGCATTGCTATCAAAATTAACATTATCCATTTCAGTATTCAGTCGGCCAGGCTCAAGCAATAACACACCCGAGCAAACAATAATGGGTTTGTTGGTAGCTTTTAGCTCGCCGCCCATAGCGGTAATAGCTGCGCGATCTATCTCGCAGATCTCCTTAAATCTCGAAAAATCATGAATAAAGCCGCAATGGATAGTGCCATCAGTTGCGGCAGCGCCTGATCGTAAACTATCAAGGTCCTGCAAATCGCCGTGAAGTACTTCTGCTCCCGCGGTTACTAAGGCTTGTGCCGAAGCATCTGAGCGGGCAAGGCCCAATACCTGGTGCCCTGCTTTAATTAATTCCTGAACTACGGCCGAACCGATAAAGCCGGTTGCGCCGGTTACAAATACACGCATAATTAGTTGTTTTAATGAATACTACTTTTAAAAACAACACAAAATTGCGAGTATCTGCGGCCGAAAAACGAGGACATTTGTCACCGTTTTATATTAGCCTTTAACCTGCGCGTGCCTTATACGGCTCAAGGTTTCGCGGGATACGCCAAGGTAAGAGGCGATCATGTGCAGCGGCACACGGTTGGCAACACCGGGGTGGGATTTGATAAACTCGTCGTATCGCTCTTCGGCGTTCGAACTAATGGTGGTATACAGCCGGTTGCGGTTGATGTACATATTATCCGATATCATCTTATCCGTAAATGCTTTCATCCGTGGTATCTGCAAAAACAAGGCATCAAAATCCGCTTTGGTCCAAACCATTACAGTAGTAGGTTCGAGCGCGTCGATACAGTATTGTGATGGTGTAGCGTTATGGTAGCTTTCGGGTTCGGTGGTCCATGAGCCTTCGGTCGAGAATTGGACAATATGCTCGCTGCCATCCTCCTTTACCCGGTAAGTGCGCAGGAAGCCGTCGAGGATAAATATCTTCTCTTTACATATTTCGCCCATACGCAATAACACTTCTTTCCGGCGTAAGGCACGTTCAACCGAGGCCGAGCATAGCAGTTTGAACTCCGCTTCAGTTAGCTTGATATCTTCCCTGCAATAAGCTTCAAACCCAGCAAACATATTATTCAATATAGCTTTCCAGTATTTTAAATCCTCCGGTGGTTTTCAGCTCTACCTGGTTGATCACTTTGGGTAGTAAAATAGATTCGCCCATTTTAACCTCGTAGCTTTGCCCATTGTAAACCAAAGTGTAAGCGCCGGCAACGCAAACATGTATTACAAACGAATCAAGGTTTGAATAATCTTTGGTAGTGTCGTGCGTAAAATCCATCACATTGGTAGTAAAATACGGACAGGTAACCAAATGTACGTCTTCGTTCTTTCGAGGTGTATATTTGGTTTTATAATCGGGATAAAAGTTATAATCTAAAGCCGCAAGTGCTTCCTGCGTATGCAGTTCGCGTTTGTGTCCCTGATCATCCACTCGGTCAAAATCGTAAATGCGGTAGGTAATATCCGATGTTTGCTGTATCTCGGCCAGCAGCAACCCTTTACCGATGGTGTGTACACGCCCGGCTGGTAAAAAGAAGGTATCGCCGGCATTAGCGGTCTCTTTATTCAGGATATCCATTAAATGCCCGCTGTTAAATTTTTCAAGATAGATCTGCTCATCGATCTGCCTGTTAAAGCCTGATATCAGTGTTGAACCCGGATCCGATTCGATGATGTACCACATCTCGGTCTTCCCAAACGAATTATGACGTTTTTTGGCTAATTCATCATTAGGGTGAACCTGGATAGACAGCCAATCGTTAGCATCAATAAACTTAACCAGCAACGGGAAAGTATTACCAAAGTGGGCATAGATCTTTTCGCCAACCAACTCGCCCTTATATTGTTCCAGCAAACCGGCTAACGATTCACCATTCAATGCTCCGCCATCTACTACAGAAACATCAGATTTTACGCCCGATATCTCCCAGCTTTCGCCGCAATTTGGCAATGAACCAAAATCTTTCCCCAAATAAGTACGGATTTTTTGACCGCCCCAAATTTTGTCTTTGTAAATGGATTTGAATTTTAACGGATATAATGCTGTCATAACGTTGGTGAATATTTTTGCCGAATGTATAAGTTTATAACAATACCCCGGATATTAAGTTTATTTATATAGCAGGTTCCTGCTGACTGAGACAGTGAAAGCTACCCAATCCCCAGATAATGTCTGTCGAATCGATACCCACAACTTTCCTGTCGGGGAAACATTGCTGCAATATCTCCAAAGCTACAGCATCATTTTTATCGCGATAAGTAGGCACTACAACAGCCGCGTTACCGATATAAAAATTAGCGTACGATGCCGGTAAACGTTGTCCGTCATAAACCACCGGCGAAGGCATCGGTAGCTCGATGATATTCAATGGCTCACCATTAAGCAACCTGAATTCGCGCAGCATTTGCAAGTTCTCCTGCAAAATATGATAGTTCTCATCGTGCTTATTTTCCTCAACAACGGTAACCACAGTGTTGGTATTTACAAAGCGGGTAATATCGTCGATGTGCCCATCGGTATCATCGCCAACAATACCATCTCCCAGCCATAAAACCTGCTGTACACCGTAGTAGTTTTTCAGATATTCTTCTATCTGTTGCTGGTTTAAATGTGGATTACGATTTTCGTTAAGCAAACAGGCCATGCTGGTAAGCAAGGTACCCGCGCCGTTAAAATCAACCGAACCACCTTCCATCACAATACCCGGATGGTAAACCGGCAGGTTAAAGTGCTGCGCTATCCTGGTTGGAATAACATCATCCAGATCATACGGAGGATATTTATCGCCCCAGGCATTATAGCCCCAGTCAACAATTGCCTTTTGTTTAGTTTCGGCATTGATCAAAAACGCCGGGCCATGATCGCGGCACCAGGCATCGTTAGTTGGGAAATGGTAGAACTCGACGTTGCTTAAGTCGGTACCAACTTTGGTCAGTTCACTTTTCGCGAAAGCTTCCATTTCGGCATCTTTTACATTGATGCGTACCAATTCACCTTCGGTCAGTATTTTGATGAATTCGCAGTAGGGCTTGTAGATTGTTTCGATCTTCCCCGGCCATGATTCTTCCTTGTGAGGCCAGCTTAACCAGGTGGCAATGTGGGGGTGCCATTCGGCGGGGAAAAAAAAGCTGGCTAATTTGTCCATGGTCGATGGTCCATAGTCCATAGTTTCACTCATAACGAATTTCTTAGAGAGGTAATCATTTTTGATAATGATTCATACTCGTTGTATAATCTATTAAAATCTTCTTCTTTTATATATTTTCTTCGCTTTGCTATAAACAGACAAGAGACAACCTCAACACCTGACCGTAAAGCGTAATTCAGGAAAGCTTTAAACACAGCATTACTTTGTCCTGTACAACCTTCAGCAATATTTAACACAACAGAGTCGGCAGCTCTTTTTATTTGTGATGTTAAAACAAATAATTCATCTTTTGGAAAATTTCCTTTCGTTAAAAGATGAATTTCATCCGTTAGGTCTAAGGCTTTATGCCATACCTGAAGGCTCTCAAATTTAAATGACATAAGTTATTTTGCTATGACTATGGACTATGGACCATCGACTATGGACCATGGACTATTCGTCCAGAAGCCTTTTCGTGATCGGTTGGTACGAATCGATGCGACGATCGCGCAAAAACGGCCAGTGCGTACGGTAATAATCGGTTTTCTGCAGATCAATTTCCTGTATAATGATCTCCTCGTCGTTATGCGATGCCTGGTACATTACGGTACCAAACGGGTTAGCAACAAATGATCCGCCCCAGAATTTCACGCCGGCTTCTTCGCCTACACGGTTCACGCTAACAACGTGTACGCCGTTAGCTACCGCGTGCGAGCGCTGTATGGTTTGCCATGCGTTATACTGCTCTACATTTGTTGCTTCGTCCTGTGTTAGGGCCCAGCCGATAGCTGTTGGGTAGAATAATATTTCGGCACCCATTAATGCGGTGATGCGTGCTGCTTCGGGGTACCATTGATCCCAGCAGATCAACACACCGATAGTGCCGAATTTGGTCTTGAAAACCTTATAGCCCAGGTCGCCGGGAGTAAAGTAAAATTTTTCGTAAAAACCCGGATCATCCGGTATGTGCATTTTGCGGTATTTGCCTAAATATTGACCATCGGCATCAATAACCGCGGTGGTATTGTGATATAAACCCTGCGCACGTTTCTCAAAAAGCGAGGCAATGATCACCACACCCAGCTCGGCAGCTACTTTGCTCAGTTCATCAGTTGATGGGCCGGGGATAGCTTCGGCCAGTTGGAAGTTATCATGGTCTTCAACATCGCAAAAATACAGCGAGGTGAACAGCTCCTGTAAGCAAACCACGTTCGCGCCTTTTTGTGCAGCCTCTTTAACCTTGGCTATCGCTTTAGCCAGGTTTTCGGCCTTATTTACAGTGCAACTCATCTGCACCAGCCCAACATTTATCTTTGCCATACCGCTTTCAATATTTTGCCGCAAAAATAAGGTTTAATGCGTACGTTTTTGTCATAAATAATTAAACTATTGTTGCTTTATTACATCTTAAGATTTTGGATGTCGGGTTTTTATTAGCTTTGCAGCCGACAGGGGCACGGCCCAACTGTTTATCAAATTAATATGGCAGAAAATTCAGAAAATTTCGATCCGGTAGATTTTTATCCGATTGAAGATATCGCTCACACCAATGATATTGAGGTGGCTAAACCCAACACCTGGAAAAGTGTATTGTGGCGCGTCACCAAGATCGTGTTGATATTAGGCGTAACTGGTGGTCTGCTGACTTATGTTTTCAGCAAGATACCTTTTGCAAAGGTCGAATACAGGCTATTACATGCCGACCCAGCCTGGGTTACTGCAGGCGTGATCTGCTACATAGGCTCAATGCTGCTATCGTCATGGAGATTACTAAGTTTCTTCAAATCAATACATTTGCGCCTAAATTACAAGTTTAATCTTCGTTTGTATTTTTTGGGTTTGTGCTACAATGTTTTGTTGCCTGGTGGTATTGGCGGCGATGGCTACAAAATTTACCTGTTGCATAAAAAGTTTAAATTGCCTACCAAAAAGGTTTTCTTTTCGATACTTTTTGACCGGTTAAGCGGTTTCTGGGCCATTGGTCTTATTGCTGTAACACTTATTATCCTAATACCGTCAATAGAGGTACACCAGGCAATTCCGATCGGAATATTTGCAGCAGGCACCATTATATATTATTTTATTGCTTACAAGTATTTTAAAGATTACACCCATAATTTTATACAGGCACATTTAAAAGCAATAGGAGTACAGCTATGCCAGGTATTAACTATTGTTTGCTTACTCATGGCGCAAAACTTTCACGCCAAATTTGCACCTTATTTATTATCGTTTTTAGTATCGTCGCTTGCAGCGATATTGCCAAGTCTTGGAGGCGGAGGGGTAAGAGAAGCCATATTTATCTATCTGGTAAAACCATTCCATTTGATTGACAATCTTGCGGTATACCTTAGTGTCGGGTTTTACCTGATATCTATCTTTATCGCATTGTTCGGGGTTTATTATGTTATCCGTACCGATAAATTAGAGGCAGGTCTTGCTCCGGATGAGAAAACACAGGCAGATGGTGTTAAATAGTGTATTTCAAATTTCAATAAAATCAAAATAAAATACCACAAAACTATTTACGAGCAATATTATATTTCTTAAATTCGCATTAGTTATTACCTATAGCTAACATGACCGATTTTAATGATTTTAATAATCCGCAGGTGCGGGCTTTGCCTACGCACCTTAAACAATTCATTGTAGATCAGCATTATGAGCATTATACGCCGGTGGATCATGCGGTATGGCGGTATGTAATGCGGCAAAACTATAGCTACCTAAAAGACGTTGCCTACTACCCTTACATACCCGGCCTGGAGAAAGCCGGATTGACCATCGAGAAGATACCACATCTGCAGGAAATGAACGATGCCCTCGCCAAAATTGGCTGGGGCGCGGTTACTGTGGATGGCTTTATACCACCCTCGGCATTTATGGAATACCAGGCTTACCGGGTGCTGGTTATCGCCGCCGATATCCGCCAGTTAAAACATATTGAATATACCCCGGCCCCGGATATTATACACGAATCGGCAGGGCACGCGCCAATTATCGCCGACAAGGATTATCATCAATATTTAAGCTATTTTGGTTCGATAGGCGCCAAGGCCATGTTCTCGGCCCAGGATTTTGAATTATACGAAGCGATCAGGGCCTTATCGATATTAAAAGAAATGCCCGATGCCGATCCGCAGGCTATCGAAGCCGCCGAAAAACAGGTGGCCTATTGCCAGGAAAACATGGGCGAACCATCAGAAATGGCTTTGCTAAGTCGCCTGCACTGGTGGACGGTAGAATATGGCCTGATCGGTACTTTAGAGAATCCAAAGATATACGGGGCAGGCTTGTTATCGTCCATAGGCGAAAGCTCAACCTGCATGTCGCCCGATGTTGCAAAGCTTTGGTATACACCCGAAACGGTAAACTACCCATACGATATCACCAAACCCCAGCCGCAGCTTTTTGTAACGCCAAATTTTCAAAATCTGATTGATGTGCTGGAACAGTTCGCTGATAAAATGGCTTTTCGTACGGGTGGTAATTATGGTTTGCAAAAAGCCATTGAAAGTAAAAATACCTGTACGGCGGTTTACAGTTCAGGACTACAGGTTTCGGGCATATTTACTGATAAAAAAGTTATAGATAACATTCCATATTTTATCAAAACCACCGGGCCCTCCGCTCTGGCTTATTGTGACAAACAATTAAAGGGCCATGGTAAGGATTATCATAAAGATGGCTTTAGTTCACCGGTTGGGAGATTGGCAGGTTATGCCAAAGCCCTGGAAGATTTTAATGATGCCGAACTAAGAAATATGGACATCGTTATCGGCAAGGAAACTACACTGGATTTTGAAAGTGGGCTTGTTGTAAATGGGAAGGTAAAAGATATTACATCGGCAAATAGCAAGCTACAACTGATCACTTTTGAAGGTTGTACGGTAACCGGCATTGATGGCAGTACTCTATTTAAACCCGAGTGGGGCGCTTACGATATGGCCGTAGGCGAAAGGATTGTTTCGGTATTTTGCGGCGCTGCCGATAAAGAAGCTTTTGAAGCGATTGCTTATCAGCCCAAAACCAATACCCATCACCCGGTTTATGATTCAAAGACCCAAGCCTTACACCATCTTTACCAGCAGGTACGCGATGTTAGGACAAACGATGAAACCCGTAGCGTTCTGGCCCATGTTTGGCGACAAATACAACTGCATCACAACAGCGATTGGCTGTGCGCTTTAGAAATATTGGAGATATTGGATCATGAGGACATACTACTCGAAACAGCCGGGCAAATCAAAAAATTCCTCGAAAATAAGATCATCGAAAAGCCCGAACTAAAGAAACTGATCACAGACGGCTTTTACCTCATTAAACACCCGGTAGAGCAAAAGTTGGTGGCTCATTAATTTTTTTTTACTTTAGTTTTAATGGCAAACATTATAATAACAGGCGCAAGCAGTGGCGTGGGTTTCGAAGCGGTTTTAGAATTAATAGTATCGGGTAAGCATCAGATCATTGCCCTGGCCAGATCGGAAGATAAACTGGCTCGCCTTCACGAAATTGCGTTAGGCCTAAATCCTGATTGTATCTTATACCCGGTAGCGTTCGATATTGTACACGACGATTATCATCATCTTACCCAATTTATTAAGGATCGCTTTGAAGGCCGCGTTGATATCCTGATCAACAATGCCGGCATGCTCATCAACAAGCCCTTTACCGAGTTGCTTGAGGGCGATTTTGTAGAAATGATACAAAGTAATTTTCTGGGCCATGTACGTATTACGCAAGCTTTACTTCCGTTAATGGGTGCGAATGTCCACATTGTAAATATCGGCAGCATGGGTGGTTTTCAGGGTAGCGCTAAGTTTGCCGGATTATCTGCTTATTCAGCCAGTAAAGCGGCCTTGCATACCTTAACCGAATGCCTTGCTGCCGAGTTAACCGACAGGCAGATCAAAGTAAACTGCCTGGCTTTAGGTTCGGCGCAAACTGAAATGCTCGAGAAAGCTTTCCCGGGCTACGAATCTCCGGTTATGGCTTTTGAAATGGGTAAATATATTGCGGATTTTGCCTTAACAGGGCATAAGTTTTTTAACGGCAAGATCATCCCGGTGGCATTGAGCACACCATAGATAATACATTTAGGTTATTAAGTTGCTGGTTGATAGTTGGCCTGGAAAGTGTCACTTTTTGAGGAAGAGCAGCACTATCGCCAGCATACCGCCGACCTGGCCTACCCCAAAAAATGAACATCCATCATCTACGAATTTCCATGTTGACTTTTCTGATATCTTTTATCAGTTCAGAAATTTCATGGCAAGTATCTGATCTTTCAAGGGCGCATTTTTATTTCTTAATGTAGATCAACACGATGGTCAGCATTGCAGCAACCTGACCAATCCAAAAGATAAACATCCATTTAATGTTTTCGGATTTATTTTCACTTGCTTCTCTTCGGACGTTAGCAAATTCACCAGCCATATCAAGCTTAAGCTTTGCCAGATCTTCTTTTGTAGCTAATGTTTTGATGGTTGCTTCCACAGAACGTTCTGTTTTATTATCAATGTATTTAAACATCGCCTCTGTAGTATCATTACCCAATTTATCACTAAGTATTTGATACAAACGGGCCGTTTCTTTTGCTTCTAAGTACATACAAATATAAATAATTTTAGTTATAGATAAACGTCATAGGGAGCCTGCCGGGGGATAATATCCGGCCCGGCAAGCTCAGGATAACCCCTTAATTAATTTTGCTTACGCGCGTTCATCTTTAAAAACTCGTTAGCTACTATCTCGGTCACATATTTCTTGTTGCCGTCTTTATCAATATAGTGCCGGTTTGATAGCTTACCATCAATGGCTACTTCATCGCCTTTCTTCAACATCTCTTCGGCAAACTTGGCCTGCGCACCCCATATTACAATGTTATGCCATTGGGTTTCGGTTACTTTTTCGCCCTTGTCGTTTTTATAGTTCTCGTTGGTGGCCAAGGCAAGGCGAACCAGTTTACGGTTGTTATCAAAGTTTCTTACTTCGGGATCGGTACCCAGGTTACCTACCAGGCGTACGCTGTTTTTTAATGTGCTCATTGACTCTGTTTGTTTAATTTTAAATACTCCGTGATTAATTCAACGGCACAAAATTGCATCGGGGTGCGGCTGTTAATCGGTTAATAAGCGGTTATAAGTATTACTTTTCGTTTGTAAGCGTTTGCAAATGGATAAACTTTCGCTAACTTTAGATAAACTACCGGATTATGCCCGAAGAAAGATATTGCCTGGATTGCGGAACCGCTCTGCACGGCCGGTCTGACAAAAAATTTTGCGACGATCAGTGCCGAAATAATTATAACAATCAGCTCAACAGCGATAGCTATAACCTGGTGCGCAATATCAACAACAAACTAAAACGCAACCGCCGCATTATGGAAGAGCTTAACCCTTCGGGCAAAACAAAAACCGCCCGTAAAAAAATGCTGGCAAAGGGTTTCGACTTTGATTATATCACCAGTATCTATCAAACTAAAACTGGCAGCACGTATAATTTTTGTTATGAGTATGGGTATCTGCTGTTGGATAATGATGAGGTGTTGCTGGTGAAACGGGAGGAAAAGGAAGTTTGAAGCGGCAGTTGCAGTAGCAGTTTACTTCTGTTAATTTTACGCTAATCAATTAACAATCATCATGAAAACCATCAGTATCATATCCATCCCCGTAACCGATCAGCAACATGCTAAAGAGTTTTATATGAATTTAGGTTTCGATCTGATCGTCGAAAATAAAATGGGCCCTAATCAAACCTGGATACAATTGGGTTTTCCGGGCGCACAAACTACCATTACATTGGTTACCTGGTTCGAAAATATGACGCCGGGCTCGGTAAACGGTTTTGTGATCACGCTTGATGACCTGGATGCTGAAATAAAAGCCTTAGCCGAAAAAGGCATAACAGTTGGTAAAGTTGACCAGACACCATGGGGAAGGTTTGCCGCAGTTACCGATCCGGACGGTAATCGTTTAAGTCTGCATCAAAAGTAATTACTGCACGGTGCCGTCCATGTTGTAACAAATGCGGCAGCGGGGTTCGTAACTTTCTTTTTCACCTAACAGTACTTTGGCTTCGCTGGCTACCAGGCGGTACGAATAAAGTGCCGGGTTGCCACATACCACGCAAACGGCATGCACTTTGGTTACCGATTCGGCAATGGCCATAATGGCTGGCATAGGCCCAAAGGGCCTGCCCGAAAAATCCATATCCAAACCGGCCACAATTACGCGGATACCTTTGTTGGCCAGTTTATTGCAAACTTCGGGCAATTCGTCGTCAAAAAACTGGGCTTCATCAATTCCTACAACCTGGGTGTTGCTACCTAATAGCAAAATAGATGAGGCATTTTCAACCGGGGTTGAGTGGATAGAGTTTAAATCGTGCGATACAACGGCGGTTTCGTCGTAACGCACATCAATCTTGGGTTTAAATATCTCTACATTCAGTTTGGCTATTTGCGCGCGGCGTAACCGGCGTATCAGTTCTTCGGTCTTACCCGAAAACATCGACCCACAAATTAATTCAATACTGCCGCCATATTCACTTTTTCTTTTAAAAACATCCTCGCTAAATAGCATCTTACCCTTATTTGACATCAAATATCAGAATTAAATGGTATTTTTGATTAAGGATTTTACCAACATTATATACCGCCTAACGATTTATGAAGCAGCAGGAAATTGTAAAGAAAATTGGGGTAATATTGAAAGAATTACAGGACCAGTATCAGTATATCGAGGAAACTAAAGAACCGATAAACGACCTGGAACTGGAACTGTTTGTTGCTAACGGCCACTTCCTGACCGACCATATTGAGATACTACGCAAGATAAACGAGCAAACGCTGAAGGCGCAAAGCGTAAAACAAACGGTAAAAAAATCATCAACCATTACCGAAAAGTTTTTTGAGCCGGTGATACAGCCCGTACGCATTGCACCCGAAAAGAAGGAGCCTGCTGCAGAATACGCCGATTTCGAGCCCGCTGAAGAGCCCGCGGTTAATATCCCGGAATTGGAACCAGAACCTGAACCTGAAGCGCAGCCAGAGCCGGAACTGCAAATAGAACAGGAATCAACACCAGAGCCGGAACCAACACCGGCGTCATATTACTTTGAAGAACCTGTAACTCCAGCTACAGAAGAGCCGGTTATCAAGCACGAACTGGTTTTGGATGATACCGTTACTGATATCAACGAAGAAGAGGAAGAAGAAGCCAGTCGTTACACTTATACCGAGCCCGAAGTGCTAGATGATGACGATGCTTTACGCAAGGTTGAAGAACATTTCTCGGTGCCCGAGATAACACCTGTCGAAACTGAGCCTGTGGCTAATTTTCATCAGCCGGATGTGCCATCGTATGCACAGTCGGAACCGGAACCTGCAACTAACGACGATTTTACCAAGCCACCCTTAACGCTTAACCAGATATTATCGGCACAACGCGGCAGTGCATCCCGTATTTCGGAGCAGTTACCCCCCATCAAGGATCTGCGCTCAGCTATCAACCTGAATGATAAAATGCTGTACGTTAAAGATCTGTTTAACGGCTATAGTTTAAGCTATAGCGAAGCCATAGAAATACTGAACCGCATGAGTGGTTTTGAGGAAGCCGACAAGTTTTTGCGTACCAATTACGCGGTAAAAAACGGCTGGGATGAAAAACAGGCAACGGTAGAGAAATTCTATACTTTGTTAAGGCGCCGATTCGTGTAGAAACGCATCAAGATAAATATCTTAATTCTTGGCTCTTGATTCTTGAATCTTATTAACCAGCGATACCCATCCGGTTACTATCCAGCTTAAGCAGCGTAAACAGTAAAAAGGTAAAACTCCACAACGATGAGCCGCCGTAGCTTACAAAAGGCAGCGGTATACCTATTACCGGCACCACGCCAATGGTTAAGCCGATATTGATAAAAAAGTGGAAAAAGATAATACATGCCACGCCATAACCATATATACGCGCGAACGGCGCCCGCTGCCGTTCGGCGATGACAATGATGCGTAATATCAAAAACACGAACAAGCCGATAACCACTACCGAACCTGCAAAGCCCCACTCCTCGCCTATGGTGCAGAAGATAAAATCAGTACTTTGCTCGGGTACGAATGAGAAGCGTGTTTGTGTACCTTTGAAATACCCCTTGCCCCATAACTTACCCGAGCCAATAGCGATCTTACTTTGGTGAACGTTGTAGCCCGCTTTTTTAAGATCGGTTGATAGTTGCAGCCATTCGTCGATACGTACGCGCTGATGTTCCTTAATCACATGCTTGTAAACAAACGGTACCGCAAGGGTAAAACCTATGGCAAGCGCCAAACCGGCTAAGGCTGTTAAAGCCCGTTTCCGGTTGCGCCTTACGATGGCGATGAGGATGCCAAATACAATAAGTACCCCGCCAATTACAAAGATGGTTTTGAACAACAGCGACAGAATGAACAGGCTGATAAACATCGCGCCAATGATCAAAAAGTACGATGACAGCCCCTCGCGGTAAAGCACAAATATCAACGAACAAAAAACCAGTGTAGAGCCATCATCAGGCTGTAGTTTGATCAGGATCATCGGGAAGAAGATGATAGCCGCTGCTGTAAAAAATGATTTCACTTCGGTAATACGGATGTTTACCCCGCTCAGGTACCGTGCCAGCAACAAACAGGTGGCGTACTTGGCAAACTCCGACGGTTGCAGCCTGAACGAGCCGATGGATATCCAGGCCTGGTTGCCACCAACATTGCGACCAACGACTAGTACCAATATCAGCAGAAACACCGTTATACCATAAAATACAGGCGCCAATGCACTAAAAAAGCGACTATCCAGCAACAAGATCACGGTAGCTAATGATACGCCGGCGATGATCCAGATAAATTGTTTACCGTAGTTGGTATGCATACCGATAAAGCTTGGATACTTATCATCGTACACGGCCGAATGGATATTGAACCAACCGATGGTACACAACGCCAGGTAGATAAATACCGTTATCCAATCCACGTTGAAAAAGAAACTTCGCTGGTTACTTGTCCTCATCGTTACGGGTTTGAATAGCTAATATTTGCCCGCCCAGGTTCTTGCGTTCCTTTTTACTGGCCGGCCTTTTTAACCTGGCATTACGTTTGGTACTATCGGCAACGTTGTGTTTTGTGGTATCAACCTTAACCGGCTTGCCTTTTATTTCGGGCAGCAGGTTTTGCGCCATAACCCACTCAGGTGTTTTGCCAGATGGGCGGCTGGTGATACTATCGCGCAAGTACTTTTCTACGATAAAACTGGCAATCGGCGCCGCCCAATCGGCACCCTGGCCTGAGTTTTCAACCACCACGGCAACTGCTATCTTAGGATTCACCCGTGGGGCAAAGGCCACAAATACCGAGTGGTTTTTACCATGCGGGTTTTGGGCCGTACCGGTTTTACCGCACATTACAATACCCGGTATCTTTGAGCCGGCACCGGTACCGTGATCAACCACTGCCTGCATACCGTTGATAACCGGCTCAAAATATTGTTGATCGATAGCTACGCTATGCTTTACGGTAAACTCGGGTTTCACGATTTCTTTATCGCCGATCCGTTTAATAAGGTGAGGCTCATAGTAATATCCATGGTTGGCGATGATACAATCGATATTGGCCATTTGTAAAGGTGTAGCCAATATCTCGCCCTGGCCGATAGCATCGGAGATGAAAGTGCTTGAACGCCATTTATGTCCTTTAAAAACCTTATCGTAACGGGTAGTATCGGGCACGTAGCCTTTTGCTTCGTGGGGCAGGTCGACATCCAAACGGGCACCAAAGCCAAACTTGTTTACGCGCGTCTTCCAGTCGATATAATTGGCCCGGGTATTGGCAGCTCCGTTCTCATTCATCAGTTTATCGAAAACGCTACAGAAGTATACATTACACGAGCCTTCGATGCCCAGACTCAAGTCGGTTACGCCGTGATGGTGGGTACAAGCCACAAAGTGATTACCCGCCTGGTATCCTCCCGCACAAAAATAGGTTGTTTGTGGTGTGATGATCCCTTCCTGCAGAGCAATAAGCGCAGATAGCGGCTTAAAAGATGACCCCGGTGGATACTGCGCTTGTATGGGCCTTACCACAAATGGCTTATAGGGGTTTTTGATGAGATCAGCAATATTGTTACCATGCTCGCGGCCCACCATCAGGTTTGGGTCGTAGGTTGGCGAACTTACAAAACAGAGTATTTCGCCCGTCGATGGTTCGATAGCCACAATGCTGCCCACCTTATTCTTCATTAGCTGTTCGCCAAGTTTCTGAATGCGGATATCCAGCGATGAGATCAACCGCTCGCCGGCCACGGGGAGCGTATCAAGCTCACCATTCATGAAATGTTCTTTTTCTACGCCACGCGAATCAAACAATGAATTGCGTACCCCACGCTGCCCGCGAAGCAACTGTTCGTACGATTTTTCGACACCGGTACGCCCAATATAGTCGCCGCGATGGTAGTACCCATTGGATTTCGCGATATCGTCGTCATTAACCTCATCAATATAGCCTAAAAACTGTGCCGCTACTGAGTCGGGGTACCTGCGAACTGAGCGCTGTACCGAACTAAAACCCGGAAATTCAGGTAAATGTTCCTGAAAAGCAGCGTACAACTTAACCGGCAACTGCTTTTCAAAAGCAGAAGCTATACCCCGGGAGTACGTCACCGCCTTTTTCCAGCGTTTATCAAATCCGTCCCTGTCAATACCCAGCAGCTTACAAAGCTCAACGGTATCAAAAGGTTTTACCTCGCGCGGTGTAACCATAATATCGTAAACAGGTTCGTTTTGAACCAGCATTTTGCCGTTACGGTCCAATATCGGGCCACGGCCAGGAAAGAGTAATATTTTGCGTAATACGTTGTGATTTGCCGACACAGTGTATTGAGGATCGATAAGCTGGATATAGTAAAGCCGGGCCAGCAAGCCTACAGCCATCACAATAAATAAAGCTTGAATAAAATACCTTCGCTCAAAAAAACTGTTCATTAACGTTCCTTCTTCCTGTAAAACAACAACCCTGATAACAGCATTAAAAATACGGTAAATACCGAACTTAGCAGAAACCTCACAAAGGTATATTGCAGCTCGGAAATACGGAAAACTTCGAGGTTAAATAAAAAGAAATGGTGGATAAGGGTTAGTACGAGGATATAGGTAAAGTACCAGCGAAAGCCCATAATACTGAGCGTTGGTTCGGGGTCGTTGTCAAAACCGTCTTTCTGTACGGTGATGTTGATGAAGGATATACGCACAAAGGCCAGTAAGGTACATGCGGCAGCGTGCAGGCCCGGCGTATCGTAAAAAGCATCGATAGTTAGGCCCGTTATAAATGCCACTGGAAACAAAACCAGATTAGGTGTTTCGAAAGGTAGCAGTAAAATAATAAGGATGTAAGGATAAGGTATCGACAGATCGTAGACAGTGATGTTTTTAAACAGAAAAACCTGTAAAAACACCAGCACAAAAAAGCGCAGCACATTGATCAGTATCGTCCTATTCATCTTTAACCCGTGTGGCCTCCACTTGTTTTTGTTCGTTGGCTAACTTGTTAACCACCACGTATACATATTCCAGCTTACTGTAATCAACAGCTAAACTAACTTCCATATTTAAAAACAAGCCGCCTTCTTTAGCATGCAGGTTGCTTATCTTACCAATGGGGATGCCCGTAGGATATAAGGACGAATAAGTTGAAGTTACCACAGGCTCACCAATGCGTGGGCGTACGTTGTTCGAAACATCTACCATCAGGCCATGATGCGGGTCGAGGTTATCGCCCCACAGAAAGCTGCCTACATCGTGTGTATCGGCCAGCATGGCGCTTATCTGTGTTTTTTTATGCAACACCGATTGAATATTGGCTAAATGATCGGTAGTATTTACCACAAAGCCCACCACTCCCGAACTGCAGATCACGCCCATATCCTTCTGGATACCATCCTTGTTACCCCGGTTTATAGTGATGTAATTGTTACGGTGATTTACCGAGTTATTGATCACCTTGGCTACGATGAAGGTATATTGCTGTTTATAGATGCTATCAGAAATAGTTTTTTTGGTAAGCGTATCAATATAAAATGCCGACTTTAACTGGCTACGTAAGCGGGCGTTCTCATTGGCAAGACTATCGTTTACCGTAGCCAGCGACAAATAATCGGTAACCTGCCCAACCTTTTGATAAGCAAGCCCAGTTATCTGGTTTGATGAACTGATATAAGTGGCCTTTTGAAACGAGTTGTAGTTGATGAGTATAAAGATGGCCGTAACCTCAAAAATAACGAACAGGAAAAACGCGTTGTACTTGCTGATAAATATCCAGAGGTTACGCATAGTTCGAGTTGTGAGTTATCAGTTATCGGTTGCGAGTTTTCACTGATAACTGACAACCCGCAACCGACGACTCATTATTGCATTAGGAATTTAAAGTTACCGATATTTTTAAGCGCGATGCCTGTACCCCTTACCACGGCGCGCAGCGGATCTTCGGCAACGTGAACCGGTAGTTTGGTTTTGGCTGCCACGCGTTTATCCAGGCCACGCAGTAAAGCGCCGCCACCGGTTAAGTAGATACCGGTTTGGTAAATATCGGCTGAAAGTTCGGGTGGGGTTATCTCCAACGCTTTCAAAATCGCTTCCTCAATTTTTGAGATCGATTTATCCAGGCAGTGTGCTATCTCGGTGTATGATACGGTTATCTGTTTAGGTACGCCGGTCATCAGGTCGCGGCCCTGTACGGCAAAATCAGCTGGTGGGTCGGCCAGTTCGGGCAACGCGGCGCCAACCTCGATTTTTATCTTTTCGGCAGTACGGTCGCCGATCATAATATTGTGCTGACGACGGATGTATTGAACGATATCGCTATCGAAGTTATCACCGGCTACCCGGATCGACTGGTCGCAAACGATACCCGACAAAGCAATAACGGCGATCTCGGTAGTACCACCCCCGATATCGATGATCATGTTACCCATGGGTTCTTCCACATCGATACCAATACCAACGGCAGCGGCCATAGGCTCATGGATGAGGTAAACCTCTTTGGCACCGGCAATCTCGGCCGAATCGTTAACGGCACGTTTTTCAACCTCGGTAATACCCGATGGGATACAGATCACCATCCGCAGCGAAGGAAAAAACCAGCCTTTGCCGGGGTTGATCATTTTGATCATACCACGTATCATGTGTTCGGCGGCATTAAAGTCGGCAATTACGCCGTCTTTAAGCGGGCGCACCGTACGGATATTATCGTGTGTTTTGCCTTCCATTTGCATGGCCTGTTTACCAATGGCGATCACCTTGTTGGTAGTACGGTCGAAAGCTACGATGGATGGTTCGTCAACAACAACTTTGTCGTTATGTATGATGAGGGTATTTGCAGTACCTAAGTCGATGGCAATTTCTTGCGTGAAAAAATTAAATAGACCCATTGGCTATATTATAAGTAATTTACAAAGCTAAGTTATTAACACGAATTTCACTAATAACGCGAATTTTCACTAATTAATACGAATAGCACGAATTCTCACTAATTAGTACAAATTCCACTAATTAGGCTAGTCACGAATTTCAACTATTCCATTCAGCAAATCAATCCGTGTAAGTTCGCCAAAAATCGGTGTCATTCGTGTTAAATATATTAATGTTTAAAGTGGCGTACACCGGTTTTTACCATGGCGACGCCTTTTGCGTTACACATATCTATCGAATCCTGATCTTTGATCGATCCGCCTGGCTGCAAAATGGCAGTTATGCCCGCGTCGGCAGCAATTTCGGCACAATCCGGGAACGGGAAGAAAGCATCCGAAGCCATCACAGCTCCCTTCAGATCAAAACCAAAGTGTTTAGCTTTGATAATAGCCTGCTGCAAAGCATCAACCCTTGATGTTTGACCAACACCGCTGGCAATCAACGTATTATTCTTAGCAAAAACGATGGTGTTCGATTTGGTATGTTTAACTACTTTATTAGCAAAGAACAAGTCGCGAAGCTCATGTTCGGTAGGGGCTTTTACGGTAATTGTCTGCATTTGTTCCGGCCCTTCAATAACCGCATCCTTATCCTGCTCAATTACACCGTTCAGCAGGGTTTTAAATTGTTTAACCGGCAGCTCCACACGGTTGCGCACTAAAATAATACGGTTCTTTTTAGCGGTAAGATGGGTTAGGGCCTCATCGGTATAGGCCGGGGCGATCAGTACTTCGAAGAACAGTTTATTGATCTCAATAGCGGTCTCTTCGTTGATCTCGTCGTTAGCAATGATCACGCCGCCAAAAGCGGAAACCGGGTCGCAAGCCAAGGCATCTATCCAGGCCTCTTTGATAAACGAACGCGAAGCTACGCCGCAAGCATTGGTATGTTTTAAAATGGCGATGGTTGGTTCGGTAAACTCGTCGATCAGCAATACGGCCGCGTCAACATCGACCAGGTTGTTGTACGATAGTTCCTTTCCGTTCAGCTTGGTGAACATGGCATCCAGGTTGCCATAAAACACACCTTTTTGGTGCGGGTTTTCGCCGTAACGTAACGTTTGGCTGCGCTGTATGCTTTGCTTAAATACGGGGATAGGCTCATTCTGATTAAAATAATTAAAAATGGCGCTATCGTAATCTGATGAAATATTGAATGCCTGTTTGGCAAATTTGCGGCGCTGATCAAAAGTAGTTACGCCGTTCTGTGTTTCTAAGATGGTATTCAGTTCGGTATAATCATCTTTAGAAGCAACGATAACCACATCTTTGTGATTTTTTGCCGCGGCGCGGATAAGCGATATACCACCGATGTCGATCTTCTCGATCACGTCCTCATCTCCGGCACCCGACTTTACAGTTTCTTCGAAGGGGTACAGGTCGACGATCACCAGGTCGACCTGCGGGATCTCGTATTGCTGTAATTGCTGCTCATCGCTTTCTAAACCACGGCGACCTAATATACCACCAAAAACCTTTGGGTGCAGGGTTTTTACACGACCGCCCAGGATGGATGGATACGAGGTCAGATCTTCGACAGGCACCACATCAACACCTAAATTGCGGATAAAGGTTTCGGTGCCACCGGTTGAGTAAATGGTTACACCCAGGCGCTTTAACTGCAAAATTATAGGCTCGAGGTTGTCTTTGTAATAAACTGAAATAAGGGCGTTTTTAATTTGAACGGAATTGCTCATCGGGAAAATTGAATGTGCCGCAAAAGTATGTTTTTTAAACTTTATACCGAAGTAAAAAATGTTTTATATCATACGTCACGCTGTTGATTTTCAAGCGCGTCATAAACTTATCGCTTACAAAAAAGCCGTCTCAAAATAAATTGAGGCGGCTTAACTAAAACTGATATTAAAACAGGTAGTGTGTATAATTTATCTGTCTATCTTCCGATAAGGCTGTTATAAACTTGCTCGTTTCCGGACATTGGCCATATATATGCAGCAGCTGTGGCAGATAAAGCTGGTATAGTTGCGCCTTTAGCAGGAATATCCATGTGCAGGCGCCAGATATCCAGCCAGCGTTTGCCTTCGCCTAGAAACTCTATATTCCTTTCTTCAAGAATATTGGCTACCGTAGCTGTAGTGAATACAGTGGTAGGGTCAGACCGTTGCCTAACTGCATTTAATAATGCTATAGCCTGAGGGTCGGCAACACCATTTACGTTTGCACGTGCTTCGGCCAGGTTAAGCAATACTTCTGAATAACGGATAACCGGCGCCCAATCTGTATAAGGCGAACCGGTTGGGTATTTGTTAGAGTAAGTTTTAGTGCCAACTACTTTAGTCAACCCCCGGCGGGCATCCGTTGCTTTCCAGTTAGGATCGGTGAAGAGCTGACTGGCCGTATTGATAAAAAACTCACCGGTTGAGAGAACAAAGTAAGTGGCCAGCTGATTTTGTGTGCCGGGTGTTTCGGCACTGGTGAACGGCAGCGAAAATACCGACTCGGTAGTAGTATATGGCGTTTTGAAAACATTGGCAATATTAGCCTGCAATGCATAAGGCACACCGGTTGTTGCCGTAAATGGCGCTGTGGCGCTTACAATTTTGTTTGCCTGTGTAATTACGCTTGCATAATCGCCTTTGCTTAAATAAACACGGGTTGAAAGCGCTATGGCTGCATTGCGTGTAGCGCGGGTAGTGTTTGAAGTTGCATCAAGCGTGGTACCAGTAGTATAATACGCTAAAGGCAGGTTAGCTTCAGCAAAGGTAAGGTCGGCAATTATTTGCGCATACACTTCTGCCACGGTTGCCGGGGCCAGGCTATAATCGCCTGCCGATGCGTTACCTTTAAGGCGTAGCGGCACACCCGCACTTGCGCCATTATTAACCGCGTAAGGCTGGCAGTACATGTTTAATAATGCAAGGTAATTCAAGGCGCGCAAGAAGCGTGCTTCGGCAACGTAATTGGCAGACAATCCATCATTACCCAATACAGCTTTGCCGGCGGCTGCCATGCCATCTATAAACAGGTTACAATCATTGATAGAAAGATAGCACTGCGCCCACAAGCCCAGCACTTCGGTATCTCCATTGGTATTAGCTTCTCTCCAGGTATTATAATCAGTAATACCATTTGATGTTGCATTTATCCAGTTTTCCCCTTTGGCTTCGTCGGCCACAATATAACGGCCACCGAATGATGCACCGCTGCGCACGGTTGCGTATAAACCTAATACACCGGCCTGTACACGCGCTACTGAGTTTAACTGCGCATAGTCTACGTTAGAAATAGCCGTGGTAAGCGCGGGTGTTAAGGCTGATTTTTGGCACGAGTAGCTTACAAGCAACCCCGCCAACATCATAAATATAATTTTCTTTTTCATCTTTGATCTCTTTAATAATTAAAATTTAACCGATAGACCTGCTGTGAAAACCCTTGAATTGGCTGCCGTGTTACGATCTATACCCTGGGTTGAGTTACCTGTACCACCATCACTAACTTCCGGGTCAGGGCCTGGGTAATTCGTAATTATAAACAGGTTTTGCGCCGATACAAATAAGCGCAGGTTTGATATACTTACTTTACTGGTTAAGTTTGTAGGGATAGTATAACCAAAGTTAACTGTCTTTACTTTCAGGAAATCGCCCTTATAAACGTTAAAGTCAGACGGAAGCCCTGTACCGTTAGATACGTTATCACCATAAAAAACCTGCGGGTATCTCGCAACCTGTCCTGGTGTGGTCCAGTGGTCAAGTATAATGGTCGAGTTGTTCCAGAAACGCTGATCGGTTAAGGTTGCCTGGGTGCCATAATAAACATTAAAACCTAATTGATAAGTACACAATATATTCAGATCAAAGCCTTTGTAGCTAAACGTGTTGCTAAAACCACCATATGCTTTAGGTGCGGTATTGGCATAGTTAACGGCATCGGCAGCCTGGGTAATTGCCGGCGCCGCAGTACCATCCATATAATACCATTTTTGCGATGGGGTAGCTGTAGTACCGATAGGCGCATACTCAACCTGTTGGCCCTTACCATTTATCCAGATACGGCGGCCGTTCGCCGGGTCGACACCAGCTGATTTGATTATCCACAAGTTGCCGATAGAATAACCCACCTGGGTGATGTTGGAGACCTCGCTTGAACTAGGCCCATTGGTAAATTGGTTAATCCCAGTCGCCAGGGAAGTAACTTTATTTTGGTTAAAGCTGATGTTGAAATTTGCATTCCATTTGAATGATTTAGTCTGAATAATGTTAGCATTCAGATCAAATTCCAAACCTTTGTTCCACATCGAACCTACGTTTACCAGCGGATTACTTATTAAACCGGCTGATGGCGGGGCCGGCACGTTATATAACAAACCGTTAATGTTGTTATAGTAAGCCGCCGCTTCTAAGGTTAACCTGTCCTGAAAGAAACCAATGTCGAAACCGATATCGGTTTTCTTGCTGGTTTCCCATGCCAGCTTATCATTACCGTTTGAACTTGGCAATACGGTACCAGCGCCATTATACAAACCAGAGGCACTAAACAATGTGTATGATGCAAAATCGCCCACGCCGGATTTGTTACCAACGGTTGCATAGCTGCCCCTTAATTTTAAGCTGCTAAAAACCTTATCAAAGTGTATGTCATTCCAAAACTTCTCCTTATCAACAACCCAACTGGCACCAAAGCCGGGGAAGTAGCCATACTTACTGTCGGCACCAAAGGCCGAGTAACCATCGCGGCGTATGGTGGCTGATAAAAAGTATTTTCCATCATAGTTATAGTTCAAACGTCCGAAGAACGAAACCAAATAGTTTTGGGTGTTAGAACCACCGCCATAGGTAGTAGTTGAATAACCCGACTGGATAATGTTAAAGGCCGGGTCAGACAATACCGACCGGTTTAACTGGAAGCTGTTTAAACTTGTACCGCTCTGCTCGTTACCTAATAGCAGCGAGAAGTTATGTTTGCCGAAAAAGGTGTAATCAAATTGGGCGGTGTTATCCCAAATATACCTTTTATTGGTTGCTTCGAAAGCCAGGGCCGACGCTGTATTTGCGGTTGGCGATGTGTAGTTAGTAATAGGATTAGTGAAACTATCAGCAGTGTTAAAGATGATATCTGCACCGTATAACGTTTTCAGGGTGATCCACGATACCGGCTTAACTTGCAGATACACATTTGCCGATGTATGGCTGATCTCTGCATTAGCACGGTCAAGTGTCAGCGCCGATACAGGGTTGGTATATGCAATGGTACCATAGGCGCTGCCTGCATTGCCCTGTATGCCCATGCCTGCGCCGGTGGTATTATAACTGCCATCCGCGTTGAAAGGAGCAATATCCGGCGGCAGTAGCAATGCCTCGCGGCCCAAACCAGCAGTAGCATATTGCTCGCCTGCGAGTGAACCTGATGTAACCGCTGCAAGGCTCAACTGATCAACATACGAAACTTTCACACCCAGGGTAATGTACTTATTCGCTTTATGGTCAACGTTAAAGTTCATGCCTTTGTTTTTGTAGCCATCGCGCATAATGGCACCTTCCTGGTTGCTCCAGTTGGCTGAAGCATAATAGGTAGTTTTATCGGTACCGCCGCTTATGCTGGTGCTAATGTTGTAAATTTTACCGGTATGGTAAATTAAGTCAGCCCACTTAGTATCAACCGGGTTACCGGCAGCATCATAAGTATAACCAGCATGTCCAAAACCTGCTGCCGGCACTGCTGCCGCGCTGTAGGTACCCGCGTTTACCATTGCTTCGTTTTTAAGTGCAATGTACTGGGCAGCATTTAACACCGTTGGCAAGCGGTTTACCTCATTAATGCCTGTATAAGCATTAACATTAATTACTGCCGTACCTTTTTTGCCTTTTTTGGTGGTGATAAATACCACACCGTTGGCGCCCTGGCTACCATAAATGGCAGTAGCGGCACCATCTTTGGCAATATCAATGCTTTCGATATCGTTAGGGTCGATATTAGACAGGGCACTACCGCCAGATTCGTTACCGTAGTCGCCGGCTAACACTGTAACCCCGTCAACAACAAATAATGGCTGCGAACTTAAAGAGATAGAGTTTGTGCCACGTATACGGAAAACAGGAGTAGTGTTTGATACACCATTTGGAATGGTAATCTGCGCACCCGGCGCACGGCCGGCCAAAGCCTGCTGGAAATTTTGTACAGGTTGTTCAACCAGCTCTTTACCGCTTATTGATGCGATGCTACCAACTAAATCCTGCTTTTTTTGCGTACCATAACCCACCACAACAACTTCGTTGAGCGATTTTGACAAAGGCTCTAATGCGATATTAACAGTAGAGCCCGAAATAATCACTATCTGTGTTATATAACCAATAAAAGAAACCTGGAGCGACTGTGGCCCGGGTGGGGCAATAATGCTGAATTTTCCCTGGAGATCGGTTTGGGTGCCTCTTTTGGTACCTTTTATCACAACACTTACGCCCGGAATTGGATTTCCGTCATCTTTTCCGGTAACGGTTCCGGTAATTGTCCGGTTTTGCGCCTGGGCATGGGATGCCAGCAACAGCAAAACCACCATACTGCTGAGTAATAGTTTTTTCATTTCGATTAATTAGAAGGTCAGTTAATAAATAAATCGACTTAAACTAATCAATAAATGATAAAAAATCAATTAAACAATTATAACATTTGTATTACTTTTACTTTTTTATTAAAATTATCAAAATTAATACATTTTTTGCGGGAATTTTTTTATAAAAAATAAAAAATGATCAGTTTTTTAACTTAATTATAACTTAATATCTAGTTTAAATTGCACAAATACCAAATCTTGATTCAAAAAATTATAAATAATGCCATTTTTGCTTCAGTATTTTCTAAAAAAATTCTTAAAATCATAATTTTCGTAAAAAATTCACATCATTAACAGACTCTAGTTAGGAGAGAATTTCTTTTTAATTATTTGATATTACCAAATAATCCCATAAACTGCCGGTTATGAAGCGAATAAAAAAAATTCTAACTTCACCGCCTCAAAATAGTACAGCTGAATATGAAATTATTGGAAGGAAAAACCGCGTTGATCACCGGCGCGTCGAAAGGTATAGGCCGTAAAATTGCCGAAAAATTTGCCGAGCACGGCGCCAATGTAGCGTTTACCTATTTATCATCGGTTGAAAAAGGCCAGGCCCTGGAGCAGGAGCTGCAACACCTTGGTACTAAAGTAAAAGGTTACCGCAGTGATGCTTCGAAATTTGACGAAGCCGAAAAACTGATCAATGATATCGTTGCCGATTTTGGCACGCTTCATATTGTGGTAAACAACGCGGGCATCACCAAAGATAATTTATTGCTTCGCTTAACCGAGGCCGACTTTGACGAAGTGATCGAAGTAAACCTGAAATCGATATTCAACACCACTAAAGTAGCATCAAAAATTATGCTGAAGAATCGCTATGGCGTGTTTATCAACATGAGCTCGGTTGTGGGTGTGCAGGGAAATGCGGGGCAATCCAACTACGCGGCCTCAAAAGCGGGTATCATCGGTTTCAGCAAATCAATAGCCAAAGAATTAGGTTCGCGTAATATCCGTACTAATGTGGTAGCGCCGGGCTTTATCAAAACCGAAATGACCGACGTGCTCGACCCTAAGGTTGTTGAGGGCTGGGAAGCAAACATCCCGTTAAAACGTGGCGGCTTGCCCGAAGATGTAGCCAATGCCTGCGTTTTCCTGGCATCGGATATGGCATCGTACATTACCGGGCAGGTAATACCGGTTGACGGAGGAATGCTTTGATAAAGTTAAAAGTCAAAATTAAAAAGTCAAAAAAGACCTATCGCTTTCGTGCTTTTGTAATTTCTTTATCATACTGGCCTGTGACTTTGTTATAGGTTTTAAAAACAGCATATTTGGTTTCAGATATGCTGTTTTTATTTTCCATAACATGGGCTACGCTTTCCGGATGGTGGATATTGGCTTGTTTGGCGCTGGGCGGCCTTTATGCCTGGCTGCTGTACCGGCAACCTATCAATCTTGACAATAACTGGCGGTATATTTTTAGCGCTTTCCGTGTTATTGTGGTTACGCTGATCGCTTTACTGTTGCTTTCTCCACTGATCAAATCAGTAACTACGCATCCGCAGAAGCCCTTAATACTGGTCGTGCAGGATAATTCGGCATCCATTAAACTATTTAAACCGGCAGGTTTTGAGCCTGAAAAATTTGTAGACAAGCTAAGTACACTGAAAAAAACTTTAGGCGATGGTTACGATGTACGGGAGTTTAACTTTAGCGACCAGCTTCGTGATACCCTCTCCACCAAATTTGATGGCAAACAAACGGATATCTCGGCAGCCTTTAAAACACTGAATGATCGCTTTTCGAACCAGAACATTGGCGCCATAATTTTAGCCAGCGATGGTTTGTACAACAAAGGCAGCAGCCCGCAATACAGTACAGGCAATTTAAAAACCAGCATTTATACCATTGCCTTAGGCGATACTATACCCAAACGCGACCTACTGATAGCCAACGTAAATTACAATAAAACCGCTTTTTTAGGCAATGATTTTGAGGTAGAAGTACTCACCGAGGCTTACCAAAGCAAAGGCGAAAGCCTGAAACTCAATATCACCGAGGATGGTAGTCCTGTGTTTAGCCAGACCGTATCGGTAACAGACAATGCTTTCCGGAGAACCATGACCGCCCGTTTGCATGCTGATAAAAAAGGTATCCACAAGTTTACGTTCAGCATTGAGCCTGTGGTTAACGAAATATCTACTGGCAACAATACCGAAACCATTTACATCGAAGTTTTGGATGCCCGGCAAAAAATACTGCTGGCATATAACGGCCCGCACCCGGATGTTACGGCCATTAAGCAATCGCTGGAAAGCAACCGCAATTACGAAGTTAAAACCACCCTGCTGAGCAAACTTAACGAAGCTGATCTGAATGCCTACAGTGTAGCCATTTTATATCAGTTACCGACCAATGTAAGCTCGGCAATGCCATCAACCTTGTTAAGTAAACTGAAGCAGCAAAAAATACCGGTTTGGTATATGGTAGGCGCACAATCGGATATTTTTCAAACCAATACAATACAAAAAATTGTGCACATTAATGCCGGCAGGCAGGATGTGCAGGAGAGCTTCGCCAACGTGGCGGCTGATTTTTCGCTGTTTACCTTGTCCGACTCTACCAAACGGGAGTTGGCTTTATTGCCGCCATTATCGGCACCATTCGGCACTTATAGCGCTACCACACCGCAATCGGTTTTGCTGAAGCAAAAGATAGGTAATATAGAAACCGCATATCCTTTGTTAGCTTTTGGCGAAGAGGATGGCCGCCGCGAAGCAATATTTACCGGCGAAGGTGTGTGGAAATGGCGCCTGGCCGAGTTTCAATCGCGGGGCAATTATCATGCTTTTGATGAGCTACTGGCACAATCGGTGCAATATCTCACCGCAAAAAATAATAAAACCCGTTTCCGGGTTTATCCGGCTAAAAATGTATTTGATGATGGCGAAGATGTGCTGTTTAACGCCGAGTTATATAATGACGCGCTCGAATTGGTGAACACACCCGATGTAAAAATCGATTTGAAGGGCAAGGCAGGTAAAACCTATAGCTTTGCTTTTAGCCGCAACGGACAAAGCTATACTTTGAATGCCCGCACCTTACCTACCGACGAGTACACGTACCTGGCCACCACAAAGCTTGGCGATAAAAACTTTACCATTACAGGCCAGTTCATCAACAAACCATTGAACGCCGAGACCCGCCAAAGCGCAGCCGACCATCATTTACTATACACCCTTGCACGCCAAAACGGCGGTGAAATGCTGATGCCTAGTCAATTGGGTAAACTGGCAGATTTGATCCGCAAAAACGAAAACATCAAAACCCTTGTGTATGATGATAAAACTTACAAAGATCTGATCGACGAAAAGTGGTTGTTTGCTTTGGTGCTTGCGTTATTAAGTGCGGAGTGGTTTCTAAGGAAAAGAGAAGGGGAAGCGTAGCTCTTATTTCTCGTCCTTCTTCTTATGCACAATCACAAAAACATCCTCGTTGTCTTTCTTCATGAGGTATTTTTCGCGGGCGAATTTTTCGAGCTTTTGCGGGTTGGAGTTTAACTCATCCAGGTCCTTATTAACCTGCTCGGTTTGCTTAAGGCAATAATCGCGCTCGCGCTCCAGGTTTTTTACATCCTTGTAACTTTCGTATTGCGAATACAGATCGTTGGTATCAAAAAACACCATCCACACCACAAAAGCTAAAGTAACCAGGAAGTATTTGTTTTTAACCAGATCGATCAACCTTTTCATAACAACGAAGTTAAATATATTTCGCCTAAAATTATTGTGATGCTTTTAATTTCACAAGTTAGGGTTATTAACTTGTTAACATTGGTTATAGTTGTTAAACGTCATTGCGAACGATAGTGAAGCAATCTCTACACAGGACAGTCGATGCATCTAACCGGACCTGCCTATGTGCGATTGCTTCGTTTCCTCGCAATGACGCTGTAGAAATACTTTATGCTTTTTTCGCGGCTTCGCCTTGCTTTTTACCCTTCCCTCGCCTGTCGTTCCGGCCAAAGCCACGGCCCCGGCGCTTGCCGCCACCGCCTTGTTTATCGCCGTGCCTGCTATTGCCTTGTTTGTTATTCTCCTGTTTAGCCAAAGTCAGTGCTGCCCTTTCGGTAAAGCTTAGTTGCTTCATCGGGTAAGGATGCTCTTCAACAACCGGAATTACCTTGGCAATCAGTTTATGGATATCTTTCAGGAAATCTTTTTCCTCTTCATCGCAAAAGCTGAAAGCTATGCCGCTTGCTCCTGCCCTGCCGGTACGGCCGATGCGGTGTACATAGGTTTCGGGGATGTTGGGTATCTCGTAATTGATCACATGGGTGAGGTCGTCAATATCGATACCACGGGCCGCGATATCGGTGGCCACCAATACCCGCGTACTGCGGTTCTTGAAATTATTGAGCGCCCGCTGCCTTGCATTTTGCGATTTATTGCCGTGGATTGCCTCGGCGGTGATACCGGCTTTTACCAGATCTTTCACCACTTTATCGGCGCCGTGTTTAGTACGGGTAAATACCAGCACCGTTTCGATAGCTTTATCTTTTAAAATATGCGTAAGCAGGTGCCGTTTATCATTTTTATCCACAAAGTAAACCGACTGTTGTATAGTATCTGCCGTAGATGATACCGGCGCAACCTCAACCTTTTCGGGTTTGTATAAAATACTGTTGGCCAGTTCCTGTATCTCTTTAGGCATGGTTGCCGAAAACAACAATGTTTGTCTTTTTTGCGGAACCTTGGCTATCACCTTCTTCACATCGTGCACAAAGCCCATATCCAGCATACGGTCGGCTTCATCAAGCACCAGTATCTTCACCTGGTCGAGGTGTACATAACGCTGGTTTACCAGGTCGAGCAAACGGCCTGGGGTTGCAACTAAAATGTCCACGCCCTTCCGAAGCGCGTCAACCTGTGGGTTTTGCGATACTCCGCCAAATATCACCAGGTGTTTTAAACCGGTGTGACGGCCATAAGCGGCAAAACTTTCATCGATCTGTATAGCCAGTTCGCGGGTAGGCGTCAATATCAGCGCCTTGATGGTTTTTTGTTCTTTATGCTGTAAACGCTCGTTATGGAGTATCTGCAAAATAGGTATGGCAAACGCGGCTGTTTTGCCGGTGCCGGTTTGGGCACAGCCTAACACATCCTTACGGTTTAAGGTAATAGGGATGGTTTGTGCCTGTATAGGTGTAGGTGTAGTATAACCCTCAGTTTTTAATGCCTTGAGGATAGGCTCTATCAATTTTAAATTTTCGAATGTCATGTAGCAATAATATATGTTAACCCGCGGAAACAAGCGGTATTGAAGAGTTTAAATGATCAGCGACCGGGAGACCTTACGGGTATTGTGGGGCAAAGATACGGTTTTAAGTTTAAACATCCTTCGCAAGCGATCTGGAGCTTGCAAGAGTTCTACTTTACCCGCTTCGCGTCGGCTTTGAACGGGATGGCAGATATCTGATGTTCGTCCTCATACACAATGTAGCCGGGAGTTTTGCTCGCTACCTGCTCAACCAGGAGATCGTAATTAGCAAGTATAGCCTTTACTTCATACATTTTTTCGATATCGACTTTTGCCGAATCCTTGAACCACGATAATGAGATTGCAGCAGGGTTTTTATTTCCCGAATTCGAAAACCTGTCGGGCTTTTTGAGATAAGTACCAAACCACTTGCGAATCTCTTTTAACCTGATAACATCTTCATTCTGCGTTAGAGCATTATCTATTATATAGTCTATAGCGTTGAAAATCCCGTGCGTGGCCTCGCCCTTCTGATCGACGAACTGTGTTATAAAGCGTATATACATAGCCTGCTATCAGTCGCTAAGATACTCAATACACTCAACAAAAAAAGCCCGGCAAGCCGGGCTTCAGTTCATCATTATAATCATCTCACGACGATGGGATCAGTACAATTTTCACACCCAAACTACCCGGCGGGGTAATGACCGATGTACCGTTTGAGGCCTGGATATCAAGCTCGACGCTGCCTATATTGTGGCTGTAGCTGTAGGCAATGCCATTGTAAACCTCGGCAATCTGCTCGTAGGTCGATCCATCAAAAGTAATATACACCAGTATGCCATCGTACTGATTGGAATAGCTGTCCAACTGCGGCACATTCAGTACCACCGAATAGGTTTTGCCTCCGTCGGCTGTGCTCCATTTGCTGCTGCCAACATTGGCAAAAATGGTTTGATTGGGTACAACGGTGTTGTTTTGGGTTTTGGTGCACGATGCTGCCAGAAACAGTAATGGCAGCAATAATAAGGTTAAGTAGCGTTTCATGTTATTCGATATAAAAGATGTAATTACCGGCTTTAGGGGAGGGCCTTATACTTCTTTGACGCTAAATTTTGCGAAAGGTTGCGCGGGTACATAAAAAAAGCCCGGCTTGCACCGGGCTTTGTATTATTAAAGTTAAGAAAGCTCCTTAGTCTTTCTTCTCTTCTTCCTTTTTTTCCTCTTTGGGCTCGCCTTTACCTTTTTTCAGTTCGATGTTCGAGGCGTGTTTGCCTATCACTTTGATCTCTTCGGTCTCTTTGTCATAGTCAACTTCCATCACATCTCCCTCAACCAGCTCGCCTTTCAGTATTTCTTCGGCAATCGGGTCCTCCAGGTATTTCTGGATAGCGCGTTTTAGCGGACGTGCGCCAAATTGCGAATCGTAGCCTTTTTCGGCTATCACCTCTTTAGCGGCGTCGGTCAGCTCGATCTTAAAGCCCAGGCTGTGTACACGGCCGAACAACGAAGCCAACTCAATATCGATAATCTTGAATATCTCTTCTTTACCCAGCGAGTTGAACACGATCACATCGTCGATACGGTTCAGGAACTCCGGCGCGAAAGCGCGTTTCAAAGCATTCTCTATCACGCCGCGCGAGTGCGCGTCGGCCTGGTTGGTTTTTGCTGTTGTTGTAAAGCCAACACCCTGGCCAAAATCCTTTAACTGGCGAGCACCGATGTTCGATGTCATGATGATGATAGTATTCCTGAAATCAACTTTGCGACCCAGTGAATCAGTCAACTGTCCTTCGTCCAACACCTGTAACAGGATATTGAACACATCCGGATGCGCTTTCTCAATCTCATCCAGCAACACCACCGAGTATGGTTTGCGACGAACCCTTTCGGTTAACTGCCCGCCTTCTTCGTAACCCACATAGCCCGGAGGCGCACCTACCAAACGCGATACCGCGAATTTTTCCATGTACTCGCTCATATCGATCTGTATCAGGGCATCCTGCGTATCAAACATAAAGCGGGCAAGTTCTTTAGCCAACTCAGTTTTACCAACCCCAGTCGGGCCGAGGAAGATAAACGAACCAATCGGTTTTTTCGGGTCTTTCAATCCGGCGCGGGTACGTTGTATGGCTTTAGTCAATTTCTTGATGGCTGCATCCTGGCCAATGATCTTGCTGCTCACGGTTTCGCTCATGTTCAGCAATTTCGCACTGTCGGCCTGGCCAACGCGTTGCACCGGTATACCGGTCATCATCGATACTACCTCGGCAACGTTATCTTCGGTAACGGTATAACGTTTTGATTTGGTGTCGGCTTCCCAGATGGCTTTAGCCTGCTCCAACTCTTCCAGCAAGTGTTTTTCGGTATCGCGCAGTTTGGCAGCTTCTTCGTATTTCTGGCTGCGCACCACCTTGTTCTTTTCTACTTTGATCTGTTCGATCTTGGCCTCGACATCCAGTATGTTTTGTGGTACGTGGATATTGGTCAGGTGAACACGCGAACCAGATTCGTCCAGGGCGTCGATCGCTTTATCCGGTAAAAACCTGTCGGTAATGTAACGTGCGGTCAGGTTAACGCAAGCTAAAATAGCTTCAGGAGTATAGGTTACGCCATGGTGTTCTTCGTATTTATCCTTAATGCGGCTCAAAATCTCAACTGTTTCATCAGGTGTGGCCGGTTCAACCATTACCTTTTGGAAACGACGATCCAACGCGCCATCCTTTTCAATATACTGGCGATACTCGTCGAGTGTAGTCGCGCCGATGCATTGTATCTCGCCACGGGCCAGGGCAGGTTTAAACATGTTCGATGCATCCAGCGAACCCGAAGCGCCACCGGCACCTACAATGGTATGTATCTCGTCGATGAACAGGATCACATCCGGAGATTTTTCCAGTTCGTTCATCACCGCTTTCATCCGTTCCTCAAACTGGCCGCGGTACTTGGTGCCTGCAACCAGCGAAGCCAGGTCCAAAGTAACCACACGTTTATTGAACAATACGCGCGATACTTTGCGCTGTACAATGCGCAAAGCCAAACCTTCGGCAATTGCCGATTTACCTACGCCAGGCTCACCTATTAAAATAGGGTTATTCTTTTTACGGCGCGATAATATTTGCGATACCCGTTCAATTTCTTTTTCACGGCCAACAATAGGGTCAAGCCTGCCATCCTCGGCAGCTTTAGTCAGGTCGCGGCCAAAATTGTCAAGCACCGGGGTTTTTGATTTAATATCCGATACTTTTTTAGGCTGACTGAATGATTCCTCTTCGCGGAAGTCGTCATCGCCACCTGTTGATGAGCCCGGCATTTCATCGGTCACATCGTGTTTGTGCGATTCAACTTCGGTTTTAAACAGCTCGTAGTTTACGTTAAACTGCATCAATATCTGCGATGCGATGTTGTCCTCGTCGCGCAAAATAGATAACAGCAGGTGCTCCGTACCAATCACGTCGCTCTTAAATATCTTGGCTTCCAGGTAAGTGATCTTCAATACCTTTTCGGCCTGTTTAGTTAGCGGGATACTGCCGATAGGTACGTTGGTACCCGATGTACCTTTAACAGCATCTTCAATAGCGCGGCGCAGACGGGCTGTATCAACGCTCAGGTTTCTTAACAGCTTAATGGCTACGCCATCTCCGTCGCGGATAAGCCCCAGCAACAGATGCTCGGTCCCAATATAATCGTGCCCAAGGCGCAAAGCCTCTTCCCGGCTGTACGAGATGACATCTTTAACGCGGGGCGAAAATTTAGCTTCCATATATATACCTTTCAAAATTTTGAAACGCCCTAATCTAGTAATTTACTACTATTATCCGAACGCTTATTCACTAACATATCAACAATATTGCCAACCTTAAACCAGACTTTAAAACAGACATTTGAATGATACTACAGCAATTCATCTTTAAATTACCCAATATTTGGCCTAAAGCTTAAGCATCACATAAATATTACAGAATCTGCCGTTTCAAATAGCCTACCCTCATTACAACAATAATTAACGCAAAAAGTGTCCTTACAGTTTACTAATTTATCAGCTTGCTGTAAATAAGTCATCCCCCTGCCAATTAGACATACGCTTGCATTTTCACAAAGGTTGCACCGGTTGCTGCAATACTAATTTATTTACCGGTTAAATTATAGCAATGGTTAAAATTTTACTATTTTTTTATGAACAAATTATCCACCGGCAGTAGCTGGATGGTAAATCAAAGCTATACGAGTGAAGAATGATGAAAAAAGGCGGATTGAACATGGATATTTATGGGTATTTCGCACCCTCTTTCTCACTTTGCCTCTCCCGGTCGTTGTTTCTATTTTTAGGATGTTATCGACTGCTGGGCGCAAGTATGTACGGCAGGCATGTGAGATACGGCTACTTGTGCCTATTCAATCATTCAGTCATTCAAAAATCAATCATTATTTTATGGGCGTTGCCTGCGGGCGGGCTTTGCACTCATACTGCACGACCTGTCCCGCTCCCATCGGGAGGCCTTAGCCACAAGGCCGGTATCCGTTTCAATCCCTAACACGGACAGTTCATTAGTTCATCGGTCATTGGTTCATTAGTCTAATCATAACTTATAATCATATAGCACCAATGAACTAATGGCGAATGAACCGATAAACCAACCTCATGGGTATTTATGGGTATTTTTCGCCTCCTTCCACCCCAAACTACTCAAATTTAACACAGGCGGCATTTTTAATTTTTCACACCCATAAAGCACATGGGTACGAGATGGGTATTAATGGGTGCACACATATTCCCTGGTATATCAAGGCATCATTACAAACCCAGGTTTACAGCTCTCAACTTCGCGCTTCAAACAATCTTATTCCCATGTTAAATATACAAAATTTCCGCGACATTTACGCTCAAGCCATTCATTATTAGCATATCCACACACCTAAACTTTTTCTTACGCCCCCTTTAGGGGGTTGGGGGGCTTTACTATATTTGCCGGCATACATTTACAAACTATGGCAGACGAAAAGATCATTTTTTCGATGGCCGGCGTAAACAAGATTTACCCGCCACAAAAACAGGTTTTAAAAAACATATACCTCAGCTTTTTTTACGGCGCCAAAATCGGTGTTATCGGTTTAAATGGCTCGGGTAAATCGTCGGTGTTAAAAATCATCGCCGGTATCGATAAATCCTACCAGGGCGAGGTTGTTTTTTCGCCGGGTTATACCGTGGGCTACCTGGCACAGGAGCCTGAACTGGATCCTGAAAAAACGGTACGCGAGGTTGTGGAAGAAGGCGTATCCGAAATCACTGCCATATTAAAGGAGTACGAAGAGATCAACGAAAAATTTGGCCTGCCCGAAGTTTACGAGGATGCCGATGCCATGGATAAACTGATGGCGCGTCAGGGCGAACTACAGGACAAAATAGATGCCACAAACGCCTGGGAACTGGATACCAAACTCGAACGTGCTATGGATGCCCTCCGTTGTCCCGATCCGGATACTAAAATATCGGTATTATCAGGTGGCGAGCGCCGCCGCGTGGCCCTGTGCCGCTTGTTATTAAAAGAACCGGATGTGTTATTGCTCGACGAGCCAACGAACCACCTGGATGCTGAGTCAATCGACTGGCTGGAGCAGCACCTTAAACAATATAAAGGCACCGTTATCGCCGTAACGCACGACCGTTACTTCCTCGATAATGTAGCCGGATGGATACTCGAACTTGATCGCGGCGAGGGCATACCATGGAAAGGCAATTATTCGTCATGGCTTGATCAGAAAGCTAAACGCCTGGCCCAGGAAGAAAAAACCGAAAGCAAACGCCAGAAAACTTTGGAACGCGAGCTCGAGTGGGTACGTATGGCGCCAAAGGCCCGCCAGGCCAAAGGCAAGGCCCGTTTATCCAACTATGAAAAACTGGCCGCCGAGGATGGCCGCGAGCGCGAAGAAAAACTGGAGCTCTTTATCCCGCCCGGTCCGCGTCTGGGCAACGTGGTAATCGAAGCCAATAACGTAACCAAAGCTTATGGCGACAGGATATTGTTCGATAACCTGAGTTTTTCATTACCACCGGCAGGCATCGTAGGCATCATTGGCCCGAACGGCGCAGGTAAAACAACCTTATTTAGATTGATCACCGGGCAGGAAAAACCCGATGCCGGTACCTTCCGCGTAGGCGAAACGGTGGCCTTAGGTTATGTCGACCAAATGCACGACGACCTGAACCCCGAAAAATCAGTTTGGGAAAACATTACCGATGGTAACGAAACCATCCTGTTAGGCAACCGCCCGCTCAACTCGCGCGCCTATGTATCCAAGTTCAACTTCAACGGCGCCGATCAGCAGAAAAAGATCAGCGTGCTATCGGGTGGCGAGCGTAACCGCGTGCACCTGGCCATCACGCTCAAAAAAGGCTCGAACGTATTGCTGCTGGATGAGCCTACCAACGATATCGACGTAAACACCTTGCGCGCTTTGGAAGAAGCCCTGGAAAACTTCGCCGGCTGCGCAGTGATCATCAGCCACGACCGTTGGTTCCTCGATCGTATCTGTACCCACATCCTGGCATTCGAGGGCGATTCGCAGGTGTACTTTTTCGAAGGCAACTACACCGAATATGAAGAGAGCCGCAAGAAACGCCTGGGCGATATCACGCCGAAGCGTATCAAATACAAAAAGCTACAAGCGTAAATCAACCATAGCGATGGGTTTGAAACCCATCGCTATCCAAGAACTAAAAAGGCTCATTCAAAACGATGAGCTTTTTTCATTTTCGCACAAACGCGTTATGGATCGCAACGGATACCGGCCCAGTGGCTAAGGCCCGTGCAGTATGAGTGTAGAGCCCGGCCGCAGGCAACGCCCATCATTATTAAGTCACAAAGCCCAAAACTTAGTGCCCTTGTACCTTCGTGGCAAACTCTCTAACGAAACCAGTCTATAAAATAAAGATATTAATTATATTCGCGCTGTCAGAAGTATCACCCATTTTAACCTCGCCTGATACCAAAAAGCCAACAACTTAAGTGTTTGGAGTACACCATTCTTCCTTTTTCAAAAAACTCTTTCCAGTTGTATAATTTTTCCTAAATTTGCGGGCTAATTATCGCTCATTGAAATCGCTTAAAACATATTCAATTCCGTATACGGGGCTTAAGCTGGGTAAACATCCGTTCGAGTATGAGATAACTGACGAGTTTTTCGATCAGTTTGAATACTCGTTGGTGAAGAAAGGCAAGCTTACCTGCCGGGTTGAGTTAGAGAAGCAGGAAACCATGCTGATATTACATTTCAATATCGATGGTTTTATCAATCTCGCTTGCGACCGTTGTTTGGCCGAATATCCGCAAGAGATAAACATTGCCGAGCAACAGGTAGCCAAATTTAGCGAGGATGACGACGATATAGAAGAGGAAGATATCATCCTGCTCGGTAAAAACGAGTACGAGATCAATGTTGCGGGGCTGATATATGAATATATTAACCTCACCATGCCGTTTATAACGGTATGCAGTAACGAAGGAAGAACACAGTATTGTGACAAGGATATGCTCGACCGCCTTGATAAGCTATCGGGTAACGAAGAACAACAAAACAACGATGAGGCCGACCCACGCTGGGATGCCCTCAAAAAATTAAACAAGTAACACAAAAGTTATGGCACATCCAAAACGGAAAATATCCAAATCGAGAAGAGACAAGCGCAGAACCCACTACAAAGCTGAAGCGCCAACTTTAACTACCTGCAAAACTACCGGTGCAGTTCACTTACCACACCGTGCTTATATGGTTGACGGTAACCTGTATTACAACGGCAAGATCCTGATTGAACATACCGCGGTAGCCTAAGTTAATTTTCTTGTATGAAGATTGGCTTGGATATTATGGGCGGCGATTACGCACCAAAAGCGACAGTTTTAGGTGCTATTGACGTCTACAAAGAATTATCGCCTGCCGAAAAACTGGTTTTAATCGGCGATAAGGACATTGCTGTAGGTATCCTGCAGGAGAATAATTTTAGTCCCGATCACTTCGAGTTTGTGCACACAACCGAAGTGATTGGCATGGGCGAACACCCCACAAAAGCCATCACACAAAAACCCGACTCAAGTATCAGCGTTGGGTTTAAGCTACTTAAAGAAAATGCTATACAAGCCTTCTCATCGGCAGGCAATACAGGCGCCATGCTGGTGGGATCGATGTTTAGCGTAAAAACTATTCCAGGTATTATGCGCCCGGCCATGACGGCTATGGCGCCTAAGCTTAAAGGCGGTTTCAACATTTTGCTGGATGTTGGCGCCAATGCCGATTGCAAACCCGAAGTGCTTGTACAGTTCGGCGTGCTGGGCAGTTTGTTCGCCAACGCGGTTTACGGTATCGATAACCCACGCGTAGCGCTCATGAACATTGGCGAAGAAGAAGAAAAAGGTAATCTGCTTTGCCAGGCCACTTACCCGCTGATGAAAGAAAGCAAGCTGTTCAACTTTACAGGCAATGTGGAGGGCCGCGACCTGTTCAGCGACCTGAGCGACGTCATCGTTTGCGACGGTTTCACGGGCAACGTCATCCTCAAAATGGCCGAATCCTTTTATGTAGTTACCCTGAAAAAGGGCTTCAAAGACGAATTTTTCGACAGATTTAATTACGAGCAATACGGTGGCAGCCCAATTTTGGGTGTTAACGCGCCGGTTGTTGTGGGGCACGGCATATCAAGCCCAACCGCCATCAAAAACATGGTTCTCCTATCCCGCAACATGGTCAATAGCGGCCTTGTTGATAAAATCCGACAGGCCTTTCAATAAACCCCTAAATAGATGAGTAAAATTCATGCTGCTATAACGGCTGTTAACGGTTACGTACCCGACTATGTGTTAACCAACCAGGAACTGGAAACTATGGTTGATACCAACGACGAATGGATAACCACCCGGACAGGCATTAAAGAGCGAAGAATACTAAAAGGCGAAGGCCTTGCCACATCCGACCTCGCGGCACCTGCCGTTAAAGGTTTGTTAGAAAAACGCGGCATCGCTGCCGAAGAAATAGAAGTGATCGTTTTCTGCACTTCAACTCCCGACATGCCCTTCCCGGCAACGGCAAATATTTTAGCCGACAAAGTTGGCGCGATAAACGCCTGGGGTTACGATTTGAACGCGGCTTGCTCGGGCTTCATCTTCGGCCTGGCTACCGGCGCAAGTTTTATCGAGAGCGGACGTTATAAAAAAGTACTGGTTGTAGGCGCCGATAAAATGTCGTCGATAGTAAACTACGAAGACCGCGCTACCTGCATTATTTTTGGCGATGGCTGCGGCGTTGTCTTGCTCGAACCTGATACTGAAGGTAACGGCATTATCGATTCTATCTGCAAAAGCGATGGTTCGGGTCGTGAGTTTCTGCATCAAAAAGCCGGCGGCTCGTTAAAACCAGCATCGCACGAAACCGTTGCCAACAAAGAGCACTTTGCTTACCAGGAAGGTAAAACCGTATTTAAATTCGCGGTTACCAATATGGCCGATGTTGCTGCCGAAGTAATGGAACGCAACAACCTTACTGCCGACGATATTGCCTGGCTGGTGCCTCACCAGGCCAACAAACGCATTATCGATGCAACTATATCACGTACCGGCGTACCTCCCGAACAGGTAATGGTAAACATCGAGCGCTACGGCAACACTACCAACGGCACTATACCACTATGCTTGTGGGAATGGGAAAGCAAACTTAAAAAAGGAGATAACCTGATACTGGCTGCTTTTGGCGGTGGCTTTACCTGGGGTTCTGTTTATTTGAAATGGGCCTATTAATTTGATGTGCAGATGCTTTGATGTGCAGATGTGCAAATGATACCTAATTAAGCTAAACATAGATATAAACATTATAAAATAACCTGTGTTAAATATCAGAGAAATATACTGACATTTGCACATCTGCACATTTGCATATTCATACATCAAAATATGCACATTTGCACATTAAGATATAATTTTATCCAAACCACCACAAACCGAACTAATGGATATTAAACAAATTCAGGAACTGATCCGCTTCGTGGCCAAATCGGGCGTTAACGAAGTTGCTATTGAGCAAGAGGATTTTAAGATCACAATTAAAACAAACCAGGGTCCAACAGTAGTTCATGCAACGGTGCCTGCGGCAGCTCCGGTATACGCGGCACCTGCAGCCCCAACCGAAGAAGCGCCATCAGCACCGGCCGCTCCTGCGGCAGCTGCCCCTGCGGCCGATACCTCAAAATACATCACGATAAAATCGCCTATGATCGGTACTTTTTATCGTTCGGCCTCTCCCGAAAAACCATTATTTGTTAACGTTGGCGATGAAATTAAGCCCGGCGACGTACTGTGCATCATCGAGGCTATGAAATTGTTCAACGAGATCGAGGCCGAAGTTTCGGGCCGTATCGTAAAAGTATTGGTTGATAATGCCTCACCTGTTGAGTACGATCAGCCTTTATTTTTGGTTGAGCCTATTTAATAAGTTGATTGGTTGAATTGTTTGATTGAGTGAGTGGTTCTATACCTGCTCTTAACAATTCAACCTCAATTAATTTGATTAAACGAGCATTGAACCTAATCACCCGCTCACCTAATCAACTACTTAACTTAAAAACAAATGTTCAAAAAAATATTAATAGCTAACCGTGGTGAAATAGCCCTGCGAATTATTCGCACCTGTAAGGAGATGGGCATCAAAACTGTAGCTGTATATTCAACTGCCGACCGCGACAGTCTGCACGTGCGCTTTGCCGATGAGGCCGTATGTATCGGCCCGCCGCCAAGCCGCGATTCGTACCTTAACATCCCCAACATCATTTCGGCTGCCGAGGTAACCAATGCCGACGCGATACACCCCGGCTATGGTTTCCTTTCTGAAAACGCTAAGTTTTCAGCCATCTGTGCCGAATACAACATCAAATTTATAGGCGCTACTGCAGATCAGATCAACAGCATGGGCGATAAAGCTTCGGCCAAAGCCACCATGAAAAAAGCCGGCGTACCAACCATCCCCGGTTCTGAAGGTTTGGTTGCTGATGTTAAAGAAGGCATCAGCATCGCCAATAAAATCGGTTATCCCGTAATACTAAAAGCAACAGCAGGCGGCGGCGGCCGTGGTATGCGTGTTGTTTGGAAAGACGAAGACTTTGAACCCGCCTGGGATTCGGCCCGTGCCGAGTCGGGCGCCGCTTTCGGTAACGATGGTATTTACCTCGAAAAATTTGTGGAGGATCCGCGCCATATCGAGATACAGGTTGTAGGCGATCAGTACGGCAAAGTTTGCCACCTTTCCGAAAGGGATTGCTCCATACAGCGCCGTCATCAAAAACTGGTTGAAGAATCGCCTTCGCCGTTCATGACCGAAAAACTGCGTAAAAAAATGGGCGATGCCGCCGTAAAAGGCGCTAAGGCTGTAAAATACGAAGGCGCCGGTACCATCGAGTTTTTGGTGGATAAACACCGCAATTTTTATTTTATGGAGATGAACACCCGTATCCAGGTTGAGCACCCGGTTACCGAAGAGGTGATCAACTTCGATTTGATCAAGGAGCAAATCAAAGTAGCAGCGGGCGTACCTATTTCGGGCAAAAACTACGAGCCAACCATGCACGCTATCGAGTGCCGTATCAATGCCGAAGATCCATTCAACAATTTCAGGCCATCACCAGGTAAGATCACCAATTTCCACTCACCAGGTGGCCACGGGGTCCGGATCGATACACACGTGTATACCGGTTACGTTATCCCGCCTAATTACGATTCGATGGTAGCCAAGGTGATCACCGTTGCACAAACCCGCGAGGAAGCTTTAGCCACCATGGAACGTGCCTTGAGCGAATTTGTGATCGAAGGCGTAAAAACCACCATACCGTTTCACCTAAAATTGTTAAAAGACCCAAATTTCCGTGCCGGTAACTTTACCACCAAGTTCATGGAAACTTTTGAGTATGCAGAATAATGATACTGCAATAATTTAAACATAAAGTACCATTCTATACCACAGAGTGGTACTTTTGTTTTTAATCTACACTACATACATGAGCGAGAACAGGTTGTTAAATGCGATAAGAGGTAAAGGTAAAAACCTCGAAGCCGAGATGTCGTTTTTTGATCACCTCGAGGTTTTAAGGTGGCATTTGATCCGGTCGGCAGTTGCCATCGTAGTTTTTGCTACCGTAGCGTTCTGCTATTTCGAGCGGATATGGCAGGGCATTATTATGGGGCCCAAACATGCCGATTTCCCAACCTATCGACTGCTTTGCAAACTAAGCGTGCTGCTCAACAACCCCGGCATGTGTATAGATAAGGATCTGCCCGGCCGGATCATTAATACCGAACTGGCAGGGCAGTTCTCGCTGCAGATCAATTCATCCATTATCATCGGTATCACGCTGGGCTTCCCTTATCTGCTTTGGGAAATATGGCGCTTTGTAAAACCCGCCCTTGCCGAGCGGGAGCAAAAAGCGGCCAACGGTTTCGTATTCTTTGCCTCGTCGTTATTTACCGTAGGCATCCTTTTTGGTTACTATGTAGTAGCGCCGTTATCGCTGCATTTCTTAACCAATTACGAGATCAGCCCCGATATTCAAAATACATTTACTATCGATTCGTACCTTACTTCGGTAGCCACACTTACGTTGGTGAGCGGTATAGTTTTCCAGTTGCCGGTAATCGTTTATATCCTGGCATCGCTGGGGATACTGACACCTAAATTTATGCGCGAAAGGCGCCGTATCGCCATCATCGTCATCATGATCATTGCCATGCTGGTTACCCCTACACCTGATGTTACCACCATGCTGGTTATTAGCGCGCCGCTATTCTTACTGTACGAACTAAGCATAGGCGTTGCCGCGCGCGTACAAAAGCGCAGGCTTAAAAAACAACAGGAATTTTTAAACTCGTAATATACCATAATGACTAATTTGAAGATCGCCATTGGGTCTGACCATGCCGGCTTTAGCTATAAACAGCAACTGCTTGAAACTTTAGATGTTGCCAAACTGAAAGACTTTGGCACGCACAGTGCAGATTCTGTCGATTACCCCGACTTTTCGCACCCGGTTGCCAACGCGGTAGAAAGCGGCGAATTTGATTTTGGTATCCTTATCTGCGGCAGCGCAAATGGTGTTGCCATTACGGCCAATAAGCACCAGGGCATCCGCGCGGCCATCTGCTGGAACGAAGAACTGGCCAGCCTGGCACGCCGCCACAATAACGCCAATATTGTGTGCATCCCTGAAAGGTTTATCGATTTTGATACTGCGCAAAAGATCGTCGAAACATTCTTCGCCACCGAATTTGAAGGCGGCCGCCACGCAAACCGCGTGGGTAAAATGGCTTGCTAATATACCTGAACGGAAATTCCCCTCTTGAGAGGGGTTAGGGGTGTGTTTTTCAAGAGAACACATCCCTGTTACCACTTTTATCCGTTCTAAAAGAAGGGAATTAATCTGGGAAGGTATTGAGCCAGACTTTTTCAACCACTCACTTAATCAACCTGATCAACCCAATCAACCTTTCCGTGGCGTAACAAAAATGCTATAAAACCAACCAAAATTTGTTACTAACTTAGTCAGTATAATTAACTGACTTCATGAAAAAAATTTACACTTCCGCTATTGCGATAGCGCTTTTTGTGTGCCGGCTACATGCGCAAAGCCAGGTTGCCGAAAAGTATGCTAAACTTATCACAGCCGATGACGCCAAAAAACATTTAAGCATACTGGCATCTGATGCATTCGAAGGCCGCGAAACTGCCCAACCAGGCGCAACAATGGCTGCCAACTACATTGCCGACCAGTTTAAAAAACTAGGCTTACAAGCGCCTGTTAACGGTTCTTACTTTCAGGATGTACCATTACTGTCTACTACCGCACAGGCCAAATCATTAACCATTAATGGCAATGCTTACGCTGCCCGTAAAGATTTTAACATCGGCGCATATGTAACCGGCGAAACCAAAGATTACGACTTTAAAGCCAGCGAAATCATCTACCTCGGCCATAAAATAGGTGGCGATCCGGCTACCGAACTGGGCAATACCAATATCACAGGCAAAGCGGTTTTTATAGTTAACGATGGCGAATCGCGCCAGAATGTAACCAAGCGCCTGGCATTCCTCCAAAGCAAAAAGCCATCCATTATTATCACCTCAACATCGGGTAACGGGTTTGGCGGCCAGCGCGGTGGTCAGCGAGGTGGCGCGGCCGGAGGTAACTTTGTGCCTCGTGCCAGCCTAAGCATTAAACCCGACAAACCGATTGTACCCCCGGCACCGGTTGTCAGCATTATGCCCGAAGTAGCTAATCAACTGGTATCAAGCTCAGGCGAGACGTTTGAAACTTTTAAAGCGTCAGGCGATGCTAACGGGATGCAGGCTAACCAAACTATTAAAGCCGATATTGCGCTAACCATCAGCACTACCTGCGAGCAAACTAAGGCCCAGGAAGTGTTAGGTTATATGCCTGGCACCGATCTGAAAAATGAGGTATTGGTCTTTTCGGCACATTACGATCATCTGGGTTTAAACACCAACGGACCTGATAAAGTATTTAATGGTGCCGATGACGACGGCTCGGGCACTACCGGTATATTGGAAATAGCCACTGCCTTCGCCAAAGCTAAAAAAGATGGCCACGGTCCACGCCGCAGCATCTTATTCCTGGGTAACGTGGGTGAAGAAAAAGGTTTATTGGGTTCTGAATACTATACCGATCACCCGATATTCCCGATGGCAAATACTATTACCGACCTCAATATCGATATGATTGGCCGCGTGGGTGAAGAATACATCGGCAAAGCCGATTCGGCAAACTATGTGTATGTAATCGGCTCATCAATGCTGAGCAGCGATCTGCACAAAATAAACGATGAGGCCAACAAAAAGTACACCAAGCTTGATCTGGATTATAAATATGATGATCTGGCCGACCCAAATCGCTACTACTACCGTTCAGATCATTACAATTTCGCCAAGCACAACGTACCCATCATATTTTACTTTAACGGTGTACACGCAGATTACCACCGCCCAACCGATGAGGTAAGCAAGATCAACTTCCCGCTGCTGGCCAAACGCGCGCAATTGGTATTCTACACCGGATGGGAACTGGCTAACCGCGATAAACGGCCGGTGGTTGACGGGAATACCGGGAAGCAGTAGAAAATTTCGGATTTCGGATTTTCAATTTCGAATTTATAGCAAGATGCCATTTCTGTTCTATGCAGGAATGGCATTTTTGTTAATAAATAAATCAGTGTAATCACTCCAAAGTCGGTGCAATCAAAATAATGATTATTAATTTCGCAATATGACAAGCATTGCCGAGGATTTTTTAGTAGCATCCGAAAATAAAGCTTTCGACCGCGACCATCGCCGGATATTGAATTACAATATCGGTAAGTACGATGTGGCGGTTGAGCGTGGCTTATCGAAATTTGCCAACCTCGAAAATGCCAAGCGTAAGGCCCATGTCATTAAATGGAAAGTAATGGAGAACCTGGACAAGTTTTTGCCCGAGTTTGAAGCCAATTTCCAGAAACGTGGCGGCAAGGTTATCTGGGCTAATGATGCCGAAGAAGCGCAGCGCGAAATCTTACAAATTATGCAGCGTACCAATGCCAAAACGGTGGTCAAATCCAAATCGATGGTGACCGAGGAAATTCACATCAACGAATTTCTGGAACAGCACAATATCGAATCGCTCGAAACTGATTTGGGCGAATACATTGTGCAACTGCTCGGCCAGCCGCCGTATCATATTGTTACACCGGCCATGCACCTTTCAAAAGAAGACATAGCCGCCTTATTTCACGAACGTTTCGATACACCGCCCGACGCCACGCCCGAGCAGTTAACCTTAAAGGCCCGAGAATTACTGCGCGAAAAATATCTGCAGGCTGATGTAGGCATTACCGGCGCCAATTTTTTAATTGCCGATACAGGCAGTGTCGCCATCAGCGAAAACGAAGGCAACGCCAGGCTTTGTACAACCTTCCCTAAAATACATATCGCTATTGTAGGTATCGAAAAGATCATCCCTTCCATAGCCGACCTGGGTTTGTTTTGGCCGATGCTGGCAACGCACGGTACAGGGCAAAACCTCACGGTATACAACTCTATCATCAGCGGCCCGCGACAGGCCGATGAAACCGACGGACCCGAAGAAATGTACGTGATATTGCTCGACAATGGCCGCACCAACCTATTGGCACAAAAAGAGCAGCGCCAGGGTTTATACTGTATCCGTTGCGGCGCCTGCCTTAACGCCTGCCCCATTTATAAAAATGTAGGCGGCTATACTTATAATACGCCTTATAGTGGCCCTATCGGTTCGGTAATTACACCACACATGCGCGGCATGGAAGATTATAAGCACCTGAGCTATGCTTCCAGCCTGTGCGGAAACTGCTCGGAAGTGTGTCCGGTTAAGATCGAGATCCATAAAATGCTGCTGGCAAACCGTCGCGACGCGGTAAAAGAAGATCTGGTACCCAACAAAGAGAAATGGGGCTGGGCCATCTGGAGAAAAGCGATGCTAAACCGCAAGTTCACCGACTTTTTAAGCGGAAAATCAAAAAATCGATTACTAAACCTGCTCTTCAAAAAAACCTGGGGGCATTTCAGGCAGATGCCAAAAGCAGCGCCAAAATCGTTCGCGCAGCAATGGCAGGAAAAAAATCATCACGAAGAAAAATAAGGAGGAGGGTCAAGCCCTCCTTCTTATTTCGCTATCCAAACAGCATCAGTAAACCAATCCTTTTTATCGAACAGGTTGCTGGCCGGAATAAAACCTGTACTGATGCCCATATCACGTGTTTGTTGTACTGTAAACTTCTGCGATATCTCCATAAAAACATACTCGTTTTGCTGGAAGCTGATGGTTTTGTTTAATGAGCGGATGTGCACCTGCTGATCGGTAAGACTGATCAGATAGCTTTTACAGGCCCCGCTCTCAGGATCATAGGTTGGGTAATGCTCGAAGTTATCGCGTACAAAGTCAGCATCCAGTTCACGGTTAATACGGTCCAGCAAATTAAGATTAAAGTTTTTGGTGATACCGGCTTGATCATTATAAGCATCGAGTATGGTTTTAGGATTTTTCTTCAGATCAAAACCGATGATAGCCATATCACCCGCCCAAAGATTAGTACGCAATTGATAGCAGAACCTTTCGGCTTTATCCGGTGGCATATTGCCAATGTTCGATCCTAAAAACAAAACTACCTTGCGCCTGCCTGATAACGCGGCGGCCTTTTTCAGCATATCAAAATACTCGCCGTTAAGTCCCTTAAACTTTAAACCGGGAATATTTTGGGGTAGCGTTTCATCCAGCAACCCGATCACATTCGAGGAGATATCTATCGGCAGATAGGTAAAATCCACCCCTCTGTTCACCAGGTGTTTTAACAGGTAGGATGACTTCATGGCATCGCCCGCGCCAAGCTCGATCAGGTCGAAAGGGTCGTCGTTATCAGCAATGATAAAATCTGCCAGTGCATGTGTTTGATTGCTGAATATATCCAACTCACAATCAGTGAGATAATACTCCGGGCAATTCATAATATCCTGAAAGAGCCCGTCGCCAGTAGCATCATAAAAATACTTTGAGTCGAGGCGTTTGGGCTGTGCCGAAAGCCCCGCCAAAATATCCTTTGCAAATTGCCCGGCGTTAGTCTGTTTGGCCGTCGTGCCGTTCAGGCTAATGATTAATGATTCGAAGTTCATAGGTTTTGATGATTTATTGTTATAGCGCCAGCCGCATGCCATTAAACAGCCAGCGCAGGTTAGGATGAAAAAAATTACGGTAAGTAATGCGGCTATGGCCGGGCGGCGTAGCTTCGCTGGCGCCACGCAGTACCTTTTGGTTCACCATAAACTTACCGTTGTACTCGCCGATAGCACCCGGCGCCTTGGTAAAACCAGGATAAGGCAGATAGGCGCTTTCGGTCCACTCCCAGGCCTTTCCCCAGTTAAATTGAGTTGCAGCCACTTCCCACTCAAACTCGGTAGGCAAACGCATACCGCGCCACATAGCGTAGGCATAAGCCTCGTAATAACTGATGTGTGCTACCGGTTCATCAAGCTTTAAAAGCTGCAAACCTGCAAGTGTATATTGATGCCATTGCCCGTCAATCAAATGCCAGTAAAGTGGCGCTTGTATTTTATTGGCATTCACCCAGTCCCAGCCTTCGGCGTGCCAAAAGTTAAAATTGCTGTAGCCACCTGCGTTAATAAATTCGAGGTATTCAGCATTGGTCACCATTGCGCTGCTTATCTCAAAAGCATTCAAGTAAACCTTATGGCGATTCAATTCATTATCGAAACAAAAACCATCACCTGCGTGGCCTACTTCGTAAACCCCTTCCGCAATGCCGATCATCTTTTGTTCTCCATGTTCAAATGCCAACGCTTTGTAATGTTGATCATAAGCCGGGAAAAGCGGGTTATGCCCCAAAATGTATTTAATATCATAATACAATAACTCCTGGTGCTGTTCCTCGTGATTAAAGCCCAGTTCTAAAAGCTCCTTTACCTGGGCGGATGGCTCCTGGCATAAAAACTCCGTCATGGCGTTATCTACATATTCGCGGTAGCGATAAACATCGGCAACGGTAGGGCGGCTCAGGTTGCCACGATCGGTACGGATCACCCTTGCTCCCACTGTTTCGTAATAACTATTAAATACGTAGTTATAATCCGGATCAAACTCCTGGTAACCCATAAAGTTGGGTTTGAGGATAAAAGTTTCGAAAAACCAGGTGGTATGTCCCAGGTGCCATTTAGGCGGACTAACATCCACCACCGGCTGCACCACATAATCTTCGGTTTGCAGCGGGGCGCATATCTGTTCGCTGCGTTTTCTTACGATATAATATCGGTCGGTAAGACTCATGGTTAATTACTCTCCAAATAGCGTTTTAAGTCGGAAATTGTTTTGATATTTAATTTTTCAGCCTGGCTTTTGCGCATCATCAATGCATAAGTATTGTTAAAGCCGATGGGGTTGAGCCATTTTATATGATACTGATTATCAAACTGCCGGCTCACATAATCATACGTTTTGTTCTTATCCGTCACTAACGAATCAATAATCCGTGGTTTTACCGATAACATCACCAGCAAACCTGTGCCGGTATATTCCGGATAAACGTCGATCTCGTTATTCTTCAAAGCGCCAAAACATATCTGTGTACCGCCTAAGCCTGTTTTGGTGCTAACATCATAATCCGTACAACCTTTAATCAATGTGGTATACATACTTGCCAGGATGTATTGTTCGACAAATATTTTCGAACCAATGCGTACCGTACCCACGTTGCCATTGCGTGGTTGTTTGTATAGACCTTTGGCGATCAGAAAATCGGTGGCTACTTTTTCGGGGCTTTGGTGCAGATAATCTACCTTGTAGTTGAGATTGGTCATGGTACTGTCGTCTATCTTGCCGGCAAGCAGGTTTAGCGTTTTTTCCAGATCGGGGAATTTCCTCAACGCCTCCTGCGATACTATAGGCGCGGCATAATACGGCGGGAAGATCTGCTTATCATCATTCAAAACCACCAGGTCAAAAGCTTTCAGGCGCCCATCTGTCGAGTAGCCGCTGATCACATCTAAATGCTTTTCGTAAGCCGCTTTATACATCACCGCGTCGCTGATCACTACGGTATGGATCTTTAAACCATACCTGTCGCGCAGGCCCAGGTCGCCGTCTCTGCGACCCATAAACTCGGGTGTAAAACCGGCAACCAGCTTTCCGGCATAAGCCGATGGAACGAAATAGAAACAAGCCAGGATAAACAATGCCACAGGTATTACCTTGATGCCTATACGTACTTTTTTCAGGTCGATATTCTGAACCCGGGATAACAAAAAGTCGAACAGGATGGCCAGCATCGCGGCTGGTATCGCCCCGGCCAGTATCATATTGGTATTGTTCAACGATATGCCGCCGAAGATGAACTCGCCCAAACCACCAGCTGCAATCAACGATGCCAGCGTAGCTACTCCTACGTTAATTACCGTAGCCGTACGTATGCCCGCCAATATTACGGGCATAGCCAGCGGCAATTCAACCTTAAATAATACCTGGCTATAACTCATGCCCATACCATACGCGGCTTCTTTTATAGCCGCATCAACACCAGTAATGCCTGTATACGTATTGCGGATGATGGGCAGTAAGGCATACAATAGCAATGCAAAAATGGCAGGCTTTGCGCCGATACCGAATGCCGGAATCAAAAAACCCAAAAGCGCGATACTGGGGATAGTTTGAAATACTCCGGCTGTGCCCAATACAATACCTGATAATTTACGCTTACGCGCGATAAGTATACCCAGGGGCAAACCGATAGCGATGGCAATCAACAGCGAAATAAAAGTAAGACCGATATGCGTAAGCGTTTGCGCAGCCAGCTTGCCTTGCTCCTGCCGCATAAAATCCAATAAGGTTTGCTGTCCTTCGTTCATGCGGTTACGCTGTTTTGATATTGATGAAAGGTAGATAGTAACTGTGTAAAGGTGATAGTTTTGGCTTCACCGTTTAACGGATTAGCCGCCGTTATGGCACTTTCCTTACTTTCGTTAATGGCCTCGAGTGTTTCCCAAACCGAGCAATTACAGTTGATCGCAACAGCTTCGCCATTGGATTTATCAGGCAGTAAATCCCAGATATCACTCAACTTAATTGAACGGAACTCCAGCAGTAGGCGTTGTTCTTTTAAAAACTCCCGCACAAAATCGTTCGTGGGCTTAAACAATAGTTCAGCAGGTGTACCTGTTTGGATGATCTTGCCGTTATCCATCAAGCAAATACGGTCGCCCAGCTCAAAAGCTTCCAGTACATCGTGGGTCACCATCACCATGGTTTTCCGTTTCAGTTCGTCCAGTTCCATAAATTCTCTGCGGATATTGGCACGGGTCACCGGGTCGAGCGCACCAAAGGGTTCGTCCATCAGCAATACGGGCGGATCGGCTACCAGGGCCCGCGCCAGGCCAACACGCTGCTGCTGCCCACCACTCAGATCGCCCGGAAAAACATTAAAATATGTATGATCCAGGTTCAGTTTATCCATCATCTCCCTGGTGCGGGTTTCAATTCGTTGTTTATCCCATTTTAACAGTTGCGGCACTACCGCGATATTTTGCGCTACGGTATAATGCGGAAACAGGCCCGTGTTCTGCAACACATAGCCTATGCCCCGGCGCAGCTCCTCAGGTTTAGTATCGGCAATGTGTTTACCGTTTACAGTTATTTTGCCGCTGGTTGATTCGATCAGGCGGTTGATCATTTTCAGCGTAGTTGTTTTACCGCAGCCACTGGTACCCAATAGGATAAGATTTTCGCCTTCGTTAACATTGAACGAAATACCATCAACCGCTTTTATCTGTCCGAAATGTTTGCTTAGGTTGTCAACTGCAATCATACCAACTCAAGGTTCAAGCGTTATAAATAAATTATTGAGCGATTCGGAATAAAGCGGATGCGCGAATACCATATAACGTATCTCGTCATACGTTATTCCGCTAATCATAGCCATTTGCAGTACCGACATGATTTCGCCACCCTCCTGGCCCAACACAGCAACGCCCAATATCTTTTTGGTTTTAGCATCTACCACAGCTTTCATAAAACCGCGGGTATCGCCGGTCTCGATAGCACGGGCCACATGCGCCATAGGCAATTTGGCTACCTTATATTTCAGGCCTTGCTTTTTAGCTTCCGTTTCCGATAAGCCTACCCTGCCCAACGGCGGATCGGTAAACATGCAATAAGGCACCAGGCGGTTTTTGATGGAAAGTTTGGCCTTCTCTACCAGGTTGCGGTATACAATGGTATAATCGTTATACGCAATATGTGTAAACGCCGGTCCGCCCTTCACATCACCCAAAGCATAAATGCCCCTTACATTGGTTTCGAGCTTGTTGTTTACTTTGATATAACCCCGCTCATCCACCTTAACACCGGTAGCCTTAAGGTTAAGCACTTCGGTTTGGGGGAAGCGCCCGGCCGCCACCAGCACGTGTGAGCAATTGATCAACTGTTTTTTATCGTCAATGGAGATCTGCGCCTCGATATGATCATCAAATTTTTTAAAACGGGTGGCTTTGGCACCTGTATATATCTTAATCTTTTCCGCATCCAATAGCTTCGCGATCTCTTCGGCAATGTCTTCGTCTTCGTGCGGCAGTACACGTACCGATGTTTCGAGCATGGTAACCTTGCTGCCAAACCGCCTGAACATTTGCCCGAACTCCATCCCGATATAACTCGCGCCGATGATCAGCAGATGTTCGGGCACGTTATTCAAGTCGAGTATACTGGTTGAGGTAAGATAGCTTATTGTATTTAAACCCTCGATATCAGGGATAGCGGTTTTAGTGCCCGAATTGATAAATATTTTATCGGCTATCAGCTTCTTTGTGTCACCATCGGTTAGCTTTACACTGATAGTTTTCTTGTCGATAAAAGTGGCCTCGCCCATGACCAGGTCGACACCTTTAGTAGTTTCCAGGCCTTTTTCCGTACTCTCGCGAAACTGCGCTACCACTTCATCCTTACGTTTTTTGATGGTGGGCATATCTACCTTATATCCATCTATCTGTATACCAAGCATGATAGCCTGCTGGGCCATATAAGCCATTTTTGCTGATGCAACCCAGGTTTTGGTGGGCGTACAGCCATCGTTGATACAGGTGCCGCCTACCAGGCGTTTTTCGATAATGGCGGTTTTCATGCCTGCGGCCGCCAGTTTTTTGGCCAGCGGATTGCCCGCCTGCCCCGAACCAATAATAATGGCATCATAATGTTTCATGTGGCTACCTCACCTTTCCGGCAGATAAGATTGTTTTGCACGATAGCACAATCGCTCCAAAATATTTTCATAAGGTTAGTTTATAAATATAAATTTACCTATTGTGTTTCAATTAATTAACATCTTAATGTTAACTAAGCAAAAAGCGGCTATTTTGTTTGTAAAACGCTATTTCACCGGGTCAAATGGTCATCATATCAACACATTACAATTGCATTTAAAAAATTCGCACATTAAATTTTAAATTTATTTTTAAAGCTATATCTTTGCAATCCCAAAATAGGGGTTGTTCTTTTTAAATTGATAACCAACAGCCGTACAAAATGCAAAGCTTTTATAGCCTGCATGGTGATACAGCTAAAGCCATAAAATAAATGGCCCGTTCGTCTAGGGGTTAGGACAGGAGATTTTCATTCTTCAAACAGGGGTTCGATTCCCCTACGGGCTACTTTTTTAAGTTAGAAATCAAAATTAAAAAGTCAAAAAAAGACTTTGCATCATTGAGATTTTGAATTTTAATTTTTGAATTTTTAATTAAAATGGCCCGTTCGTCTAGGGGTTAGGACAGGAGATTTTCATTCTTCAAACAGGGGTTCGATTCCCCTACGGGCTACTTGAAAATAACTTGCTGATAATTAGCAAGTTATTTTCGTTTTAGACCTCCGGTAGAAAGATAGCCTTTCCACTTTATTTTTACCTGCCTCCTTCCATTCTCTGCAAAATACTAACGCTGCAAATAACACTGCCCAAAAGTTAAAGTTGGTTGCTATACCCAATTTTTGAACCTGAATTTTTTGTTTCCCCTGCTTTCGATTGTTTCATAGCTGTCCGTTTCGGCTTCTATACTATATTCCTGCATTTACCCGCTTCAATTGCAAATCATTTACACTATGGGTATGAATATCGTGTCAACAGAATGATAATATCATACAAAAAGATGTAAAGAACGAGTTAAAATCAGCCTAAAGAAAATTTGATATTAGTATTTACTAACACTAAGCCCGTTAGCCCGCAGGTTCTTAATTCAATATAAACCGGAAACTGCTTTTATTGTCATTTTAATTTTTTAACCCTATTGAAAAAACGACCGGGAATGTACTATAAAACAACGCCGCTATTTGTATGTAATGCTTATCTCTCTTTTTACTCCTATTGTGCAGCAAAAACGTCGGGTATTTCAAACATTAACACGCTTTTCATAAAACCAATAATAATTAAACAATTATGAGCACATCGTTTACATTTATCAGAGGCCGCTTAATGCACCTCAAACGTTTTAGGCTACCTGGCGATCGGGGCCTTAACAAAACTTTATTAGTCACCCAACTCCTTGTTATTATTTTAATAATGGGAACATTGCACCCATCAGCAGCAATAGCTACGGCACCAACCGCCCGGCTCAAAGCCTTCGCTTTCCCGGTTAAAGGGGTGGTGCACGATGAAAAAGGCGATCCCCTTCCCGGAGCAACAGTTAAAGTAAAAGGTACCCAACGGGTTGTTGCTACCGATGTTAACGGTGCATTCACCATCGATGCCAACAAAGGCGATGTGTTAATGATAGGTTTTGTAGGCTATCGCGATGCCGAGGTAACGGTTGGTAACCAGGGTACTGCCGTGAATATTTCGCTTCAGCTAGCTAATAAGGACCTGAACGAAGTTGTGGTAGTGGGTTTCGGTACCCAGAAAAAACGAGATCTTACCGGCGCTATAACGGTGGTAAAATCTGAGGACATTGTAGCGAGGCCAGGCCCCGACCCCATAGAATCGTTACAGGGAAGGGTGGCCGGTTTGGATATTACCCGTTCATCGGGCCAGGCGGGCGCAGGTGTTAATATACAATTGCGCGGTAACAGGTCATTGGGTGCCAGCAACGGCGCTCCGCTGTTCATTATCGATGGTTTGCCCGGCGACTATTCAACCTTGAATGCTAATGATATCGAATCGATCGAAGTATTGAAGGACGCTTCATCCACGGCAGTTTACGGTGCTAACGGCGCCAACGGTGTAATTATTATCACCACAAAACAGGGCAAAGCCGGCAAAATAAACATCGATTTCAACTCATATTATGGCTATAACGGCTGGTCGGTTGTGCCTAAAATGCTTACCGGCGATTCATATCTGCAGGCTAAGCGCGATGCTTACAGTTACGTATGGGATGCTACCAATTTGAAATGGACAACTACCGGCGCGCTTTGGCAATCGCCTGCCGATGATCCAACCATTTTTGGCGCAACACGCTGGGCATTGTATCAGCAAGGGCAGTTTGTTGACTGGCCAAGCGTATTTATGCGAAAAAACCCGGCTACGCAGAACTATAGCCTGGCAGTTTCGGGCGGTACCGACAAAACGAAAGCTTATATTTCTTTTAACTACCAGGACGAAAATGGCCAGTATACCGGTGATGATTACAAAAACTACTCTACAAGCATCCGCGTCGATCATAAAGTAACAAACTGGGTGTCAATCGGTGCCAACCTGAAGGCGTCTTACGTAGTGAGGAACCGGGCCACTGATAAACTGGAGAACGCGCTGACTACGGATCCTCTTGTACAACCTTATAACCCGGATGGTTCTTTAAATACTGTGCTTGGCAATAACGTATATAACTTATTGCTCAACTACCAGCCAGGTGTTTATGCAAACACTGATAACAACACGAGAGTATTCTTTAACCCGTATGTTGAAATCAGGCCGATAAAAGGTTTGAGCATTTTATCGCGTGCAAGCGCCGAAATGGACTATTCTGACAACTATCGTTTTGATGGTATAGGTTCTGTGGCTTATGTATATTCAAATGCCAATGTGGCTAAAGCAGCCATCACCCAAAATCGTTTCCAAGGGTTGCAATGGGAAAACATTCTCACCTACAACTTCAAAATAAGAAACGATCATGAGTTTACTTTTACCGGTGCCAGTACCTATTACGATTATCAAACCACAAACACGCAACAAACGCAAAGCGGTATAACTTCAAATAGCTTTGAGTGGTATAATATGCAAAGCAGTGATCCCAACACCAGGGCATCATCGTCTTATTTGATGACAAAAAGCTGGGGTTTAGTTGCGCGTTTAAATTACTCTTACAAAAGCAAGTACCTTTTCTCGGCCAGTGTTCGTCGCGATGGTGCTTCACAATTGTATTACACCAACCGTTGGGATACTTTCCCTGGCCTGTCTGCAGGTTGGAGAATATCCCAGGAAAGTTTCATGGCCGGAACAAAATCATGGCTTGATGATCTGAAGCTTCGCGCAAGCTGGGGTATCACAGGTGCTTCAAGTATTCCTGCTTACAGTTCTGTTTCTAATCTGGAGTCACTTAACGAGTCGCTAGGCGGTACAACACAGGCTATTTACCGTAACTCGAAATATCTAACCAACCCGGATCTGCGCTGGGAAAGGTCAACCACCACCAACATCGGTTTAGACGCGTCGGTTTTTAACAGCCGCATTAACCTGGCGCTGGACTATTATAATACCGGTACCCCAAATGTCATCTACGCTGTTCAGTTGCCAAGCATTTACGGCACCTATACACCGGGCACTAATTATTTAACCAATCTCAATATCGCCTCAACCAATAACAAGGGTGTGGAAGTAACCTTGAACACACGTAATATCATCAAGAAGGATTTCGAGTGGTCGTCGGCAATTTCTTACTCTTATAACAAAGAAACGGTTCTGAAGATTACTAACGGCACGAACAACGTAGCCAATACCAGGAGCGGCCAGTCTAACATCAATGACGGCAACTATACATTGATGCTTGGCCAGCCGATCAACTCTTTCCGTGATTACAAACTGGACGGTGTTTGGCAAATAGGTCAGGAGCAGGACGCGCTGGCATTTAACAAACGCCCTGGCGATCTGGTGGTTGACGTGCCCGGTTTAGTTCACGTTGGCCCCGGCGTATATACCAAAACAGCTGCCGATGGTTCGGTTACTTATTACTATGGCAATCTTACCCAGGCTAAACAATATAACCCTGCTTTAACGGCAGCAACAAACTATTATAACTATAGCGCCAACGATTATCAGCCTGTTGGTCACAACAGCCCGGATTGGTCGTTTGGGTTCCAGAACAATTTCAAGTTCAAAAACTTCGACCTGGGTATTTACACCTACGTGCGCTGGGGGCAAACCATCAGCTACAATATGATGGGCTGGTACCAGCCAAACGGCTTTGCAACCAATGCGAGCCCATCAAGAACGTTCCCCGCCAGCTTTGATTACTGGACGCCAACAAACCCGGCAAATGTTTTCCCGGTAATGAACTATCAGTCTACCAGCTCAACCATGATCGGTTTCTCGGGTTTAAACTATGTTAACGGTTCGTTTATAAAAATTAAAAATATCTCGCTGGGTTATACGCTGCCATCAAACATTGCTAAAAGGATAGCGTTGCAGAAACTGCGTATTTATGCTACCCTGACAAACCCGCTGATCATTACAAAAAGCTCGCTGTTGAAAGATTACGACCCTGAGATGAACGGTAGTTTAGCTTATCCGCTAACTAAACAAGTGGTGGTGGGCCTTAACGTAACACTGTAAACCAATTAAAAATCCGACAATGAAAAATCAATTTATAAAACGAATTTTATTTAAGACAGGCCTGTGTGCGCTGATGCTGTCATTTAGCGTATCATCCTGCAAAAAGCTGGACGAGTTTAATCCGGCTGCCGTATCACCCGAAACTACATTAAATAACTTTGCAGGTTGGAAAGCATTTCAAAGCAACTGCTATACCGGCCTTTGGGGCTCGCTTATAGGCCTGCAGTATGGTTTGGTATCAGAAGTAGGTACCGACCTGTGGACATTCTCCTACAACAACCATAATCAGTACAAGGATATTATGGCTTACGAAGGTTTCACTACCAGTTCGGGTATTATCAAAAACGTTTGGGATTTTGCCTGGGGCTCGGTTAACGATTGTAATGAAACCATCCAGCTTGCACCCCTGCTAACAGACGCTGCAGCTAACGCTGCCGATATCAAAGTACTGGTAGCCGAGGCAAAATGCTTAAGGGCTTATTATTACTCGGTGTTGGTTGCGCAATTTGGCAGCGTACCGTTAATTACAACCAACGACCCGGTAAAGACCTTAAGCCCGGTACGTACGCCTATCCCGCAAATTTACGCGCAGATCATCTCAGATCTGACTAGTGCGGCCCAGGATCTGGGCGTAACACCGTATCAAAACAATGCCGCGCGTGTAACTAAAAAAGCTGCATTGGGTTTGCTTGCGCGTGCATATGCACAGGGTGCAGGTGAGGGATTAACCGAAAATGGAAAATCATACTGGCAACGTGCTAAAGAGGTTGCCGACGACCTGATCACTAACAAGGGATCGTACAATGCCACCATATACACTGATTTTGCCCAGGTATTTGCATCTGCCAATAACCGGAACAACGCCGAGGCGTTATTTACTGCTTACGGCCTTAACCCTTATGATCCATCGTACGATGTTTTTACAGGCAATTCAAAACCAAACATTTATCTTCACTATTATCCAAAACTGGATGACGCGTTCGGTACAGCCGATCTGTTTAAAAGAAGTGTAAACTCAAACACATCCAATGGGTATTACGGCCGCTTAAACCAGCAGTTTGTAGCGCCTACCAAATATTTGATCAATTGCTTTAATGCAACGTATGATAAACGCTGGGAAAACACCTTCGTAACCGCGTTTACAAACTATTCGGGTGTACAGGCCATCACCAGCCTGGCCAGCGGGGCTCCAAGCCCGGCGAATGTTACTTATGCTGCCGCGACTGTTACGCTTACAGCCGCGATGTGCACCAAATACGGTATTGATGCCTCGCACGTGGGCGACAAGATCTATCCCTACGCAGACGTAAACGCTAAAAATGCTTCGGCAAATGCTACCTGGCAATATATTCCTTCAATTTGGCCTAAAGGTGATCACTCGGGTAATATCGCAAACCTCACACCCATCCCTAACGCCAACGTACATCCGTACCCACTGGCTCAGGATGAGGACCGCTTTTTTGTTTATTTGAGCAAAGACCCGCTTACTGCCGCGGATAAAAAACTGCGCAGGTATGTGACCGTGAACATCGATGATCTGTTTGATCCTTCGGACCCTACAGGTAGTACTTATAAGGCAGTTACGCCAAGCAACGGATTACCAAATGGAGGAGCCTTAGCCAACTTGTTCCCGGCTATGATGAAATTCAATCATAACTTTGACGGCGGATGGCTGGGCGGTAATTTCCAGCAAAAATTAGGTAACATCATGATCATGCGCATGGCCGAAGTTTACCTGATAGACGCCGAGGCTACTTTACACACCGGCGGCAGCGGCGCTACAGCTGCCCAATATTTAAACGTGTTAAGGCAGCGTGCATGCAGAAACCCGGCCGATTTTAATACCGCTACCGGAATGCAGTTAACCACGGCCACCATGAACGACGTTTTTGACGAGTATGCCCGCGAACTGTGCGGCGAGTATAGCCGTTGGGCCCTTTTAAAACGCGAGAAAGCATTCGAGACCCGCTTAGCTACTTATAATGCTACAGCTGCTGCAAACTTCGTTCCGGCTATCCACTATAACCGGCCTATTCCGTTCAGTTTCCTGAGTCAGATCACTAACGCGGGCGACTTTGGAACTAATGGTTATTAACAAACAATCCATTGCAGCACTATTTGATAGTCTCCGCAACGGATCTTTAAATTGGAGCCGCCCGCCATTAGGTTGGGCGGCTTTTTTTGATTAGTTGATCAAATTTTTACGTGATATATATGAGATCATTGAATTTACTGTTGATGGCATTGACATTGACGATGCCTGTGTTTACAAAAGCCCAGGATAAAACAGAAAAATGGAGCGTATTTGAGCTTGTGCTAAAAGGCAGCGATGCCGGTAACCCTTTTTTAAATACGCAACTGAGTGCCGAGTTCAGGCATGGCGATAAAGTATATCGTCCCGAAGGTTTTTATGATGGTAATGGCATTTATAAGATACGGTTTATGCCCGATGAAGAAGGAACCTGGAGTTATGTAACTTCAAGCAATCAAAAAGATCTGGATAAAAAAGCAGGTGAGCTTACCTGTGTAAAAGCTGAACCTCAAGTACATGGTGTGGTTAAGGTGCGTAATCAATATCATTTTGGCTACGCCGATGGTACCCCATTTTATCCTTTTGGCACAACTATTTACGAATGGGCCTTTCAAAACGCGGCTGTAAAACAACAAACCATCCGTTCCTTGATATCTTCGCCGTTTAACAAGGTACGTATGCTGGCTATCCCTCCGTATAGTACAACCTATACGCAAGGGCCGGGCAAGCTTACCGTATTTCCGTTTGTGGGCACAGATAAAGAGAATTTCGACTTTTCGCGCTTCAATCCCGAATATTTTAAAGCATTGGAACAAGATATCAGGCATTTAGAGGATATTGGCGTAGAGGCCGACCTGATCCTGTTCAGGCCGTACGATAAGGGTAAATGGGGTTTTGATATGATGGATGATGCTGCCAATATCCGTTACCTTAAATATATGGTGGCCCGGTTCGCGGCCTTTCACAACATCTGGTGGAGCTTGTGTAACGAAAACAGCTTTATTAAACACCTTACCGATGAGGATTGGGACCGTTACTTTCAGGTTGTACAAAAAGCCGATCCGTATGGGCATTTACGTTCCATCCACAATGCCGATCGCATATATGATTATGCCAAGCCCTGGGTAACCCACGTGAGCCTGCAATATTACAATGTGGCCAAAGCGCCGTGGGGCACTTCTTTGCTGCGTGATATTTATAAGAAACCCATTGTGAACGACGAGATCAACTACGAAGGCAATATCAGCAAAAGATGGGGGCAGCTAACAGGCGAGGAAATGGTTTATCGCTTTTGGAACGTTTACATCGGCTGTGGTTATGCCACGCACGGCGAAACTTCGCCCGTTGGTTGGATTGGCAAAGGAGGCGAACTGGGCGGAGAAAGCCCGCCGCGGATCGCATTTCTGCGAAAGGTCATCGAAAGCGGCCCCAAAGATGGCATGGAGCCCATCGACCATTATTACACGCCCAACATCGCGGGTAAATATGGTGAATATTATCTTATCTATTTCGGGAAAGACACCCCGGCTAAATGGGATTTTATATTGCCAAAATCTGAACTGGCAGAAGGTATGAAATTCAAGGCCGAGGTAATCGACACCTGGAATATGACAATCACGCCGGTTATCCGGGTATTCGACATAAAGAAAAAAGATGATTATACCTTTGCAGATAAAAACCAGGGTAACATAACCTTACCGGGAAAACCTTATGTGGCCCTCCGTATAACGCGTATTATTGATGCGAATGTTAAGGGTAAATCGACTAAGGGTGATGAGCTGAACTAAAGGTATTTAACAAATATTAAAAGATATCATACCCTCGGGTATCCCGGCTACTTTTATTTGCCGTTCTACACAGCGAGCACTGTCGTATAAGATAGTTTAGCCGACTTATTTTTGCTATTTAAATAATTTTCACTAATATTAATTTAGTAAAAATAACATTGAACCGTTCATTAATTAACAAAGGCGACAACAATGTGTCCTTATCCAGCGCTAACCATACTGCGAAGGGCGGGAAGACTATGCCTGCGGTACCGGTATTAGAGCAAAGAGACGGGTATCTGGCCCCGGAGAATGTAATTGACCAAAAAAATATTCAGCGTTTTAGTCTGAACAAAAGTCAGCCAGGACAAAGCACGGTAAAACCATTCCAGTTAAAATCCGCTACGCCAAATAAACCGGCAACGTCATTAACAACAACCAGATCATCGGTCGATACCGCTATCCCGGATGCTGCTGTTATTCAGTTGGCAGCGCTGGCTGCCGATAAACTCAATGTTGTGGGTGAAGACCATCCCGAGAGTAAACCCCGGTGGAACAAAGAGTTCGGCCTATCGGTGGCAAAAACCCACTCCCACAACTTCTGGCTCGAGAGTATGTTTAAAATGGATTGGGATGGCGTTCACAAAGGCAATGAAAAGAAGGACACCCAAGGCGCCGACCCTACCCTGGAGCGTGTTCGCTATATGATGGCTGCATTTGCCATCAAACTGGAGTCGGCTTGCGATAAGTTGGACCTGTTCAAACCGCCTGTAGAGAACCACTCCTCAACTCTGGAAACAGACGAAGTACCTAGGCCCGACGACTCATCCCTGGTAACAGAAACACAACTGCCTGATGTTGAAAACAGTAACGGACCGGAGGAAATTGATCTTGATAAAGAACTCAAAGATGATTTCTTCAAGACGGTGTTAGCACTTAAGGCAACCACCGAAGACTTATATACCCAAATAGACATTGCCGTAATAGAAGAGCTCCACAAACACCTGCATTACCTGCATCGCATAGATTGGCCCGACACAAAAATTGCTCCCGTAAGCAAAATTAATGATGCAGCCATGCAGTTAAAGCTTATGGCCGCGCGGGTTGCACTCATTAAATCGCCCGAAGATATGGCTGAACCATTGCGCGACATTGCCTTTAAAGGAAAGGAACTGCACGATTACTGCCAGGCAGCAGGATGGATTAACGATAAGGACAACAGAGTGATAGATGCACCGAGCGAAGCATTGGATGACGCACAGATACAGCGATCCAAAGCCATGCACAAGGCAGCTAACGACAACCGCGCAGTACCCGGCGTGTGGAAAGTAGGGGAACAACATGTGCAGGATATTTTGCGTATTTTGCCCACCAATACCATTCCCCCTGTTAGCTACAACCTGCTAAGCCGCGGCGAGTTCCAGGAAATTTACAATGAGTATTACCCTAATAATGGCTCTGTTACTCAAAACAAAAGCGAGGTAACACAGTATGTCAAGAGCAATGATCATCCGGACGCAAAAAATACTGCACAGCTTGCCCGGGCCAACCAGGCTGATGTTGTTCAGCGTATCTACGATGATGCCAAGGATGATATCGATATGATTTTATGTTGGTTACTGAAAAAAGAGGGGAATGAAGAACGTGCGGTGGCAATATCCAAAGTACCCGCACTGGATACAATAGCCGAAGATAAGCTTCCCTTAGTACTTGAATGGCTAAGAACAATGGAAGAGCAGGTGGCGCCTCCCTTAAAGATAGCGCTAAGCCAAAGCAATGAAGCATTTGCCAATGCTTTGCTGGCTTTGATTGCCAACCCTCCTCAAAAAGAAGAGACGGATTCATCGTCACATGAGGAGACAGACACCAGCGTTGAAGATTTTCAAGAATTGATCGGCAAAGCCCTGGAGATACACGTGCCCCGGGTAGGAGCAATGATTGATGAAGCGCAGGAACGGGCAAGTAGCTTAGGCAAAAAATTGCTGGTAATAGTTGGCGAAGGACATGATGACCCTTACAGCCGGGTGATGGTGACAATCCTGGTTGGAGCCATGCAGCGTTTAAAAGTAAACCGCTTTTATATAGAAGCAACGCCAGAGCAGGTAAAACAGCATGTAGAACCCTATAAAGAAAATAAACCGGCACGTGATGATGACCACAATTTTGCTCAAAAACAGCATTTTTTCCACAACCTGTATAAACAAGGAGCAAATGTTACCGGGGTTGATATTTATAAAGAGAACGCGGAGCCAACAACAATGGAGGATAGCACCGAACGAAGGGCAACTCTGGCAGAGCAAAATGTTAATATGAGGAATAAGGGCATTGCCGAAGCAGTAGTTAAACACAACGAATCAGGGGTTATGTTAGTAGGATTAAGCCATTTGCCTGGCCTCGCATCCGATAAGGCCATAAATTCGACCTATGAAATTGTAACCATCTCGACCCAGTTAATTGAATATGCTAAAGTTCACAGCCAAATTGCTTATAACCGGGTGCTAAGCACAACGGCCGGTTTATCGGGGATGAAAGGCCTGTATGAAGGAAATCCACCTAATGAGCCCGGTAAAATAACGGCCAAAGATGCTTATGCTATTGCCGAAAAAATGGTGATCGAGGTTAATAAAAAGTGATAAAAAAGCTCGGCATTTGCAGACTCAGCCGGTTAAATTTCCGGCGGTAAATTATTGCGTAAGCAGTAGAGGTAAACAACTTCCAACACCCTTCTGAAATAATTTCTATAACATCATCAACTACTGTTAATAGCCGTCTGATAGTCGATCAGATATGAGGACACAGACAATGGGTCGGCCAACTTTACCAGGTTAACCATCAAGCTTTAGGGAAAGCTCAATCAACGCTTTTTAGATGCTCGCGTTACTGATACCGGCGGAAGGACGCAAGAGCTCCATGTCATTCAGGAAGGTAAGCGGTTAATTAATCTTTGAATAATATCACGGTCACCACCCTCGGTATTACTTAAATGCCTGCGCAGGTCGTTCAGTAAAGAATTTTCAGGATCCCATAAATAGTTTTTCTCAATCAACGCTTCTGCAACCGCCACCCCAACTTTAGTACTGCGCGACTGTAGCATATTTGTTAATAAGTCCATCGCACCTGTGCCTGTTGATATGGTAGCCGCCTCTGCCAGTTTAATACAACCTTCTTCCGAAAGCTTGTTCCAGTCTGATATCAGCTCTTTCCATTCATCTGCAGAAAGCTCATTTAACGCGTTACGTATCTCTATCCGAGCAACATCCGACCAAAAATCAACATTATGCTCCCGGTTCAGTTCTGTTAAAATAGTTGTTATGCTGCTCATTTAAAATTATTTACTTCGTGTTTTACTATGTATTTAGCATCTATGGCAATGGGGCAAAGCCATCTGCATTAGGTACCCCGGCGGCCGGGTCGGCAGGTATAGCAGTCAGGCCGGTAGGATAAGAACTGGTAAGCCTGCCTCCTGTTAAAGTAGATGGATGCCCTATCCGGAGAGTAACTCCTTCCTTCACAGCCACCCATACAATACCTCCGGCCAATCGTTGATGCATGGAATCTACCTGTGTATTATCTGCAAATGTATGTCCGGAAGTCGTACTGCCATTACGTCCCCTATCCCTGATCAATGTTGCAGGTATTGCCGCAGTAAGGTCGCCTGCCTTTAAAATATCATCGTCACTCATGCCCGCAGGAGCAAAAGTGCTATTTTTTTTGGCGGAAAGCTTAGGCCCGGTTGCAGCATAATTCGCAATCAATAACCCTAATGCTGCTAAAGCAGCGGCTCCCGCTGTTGTGCCGGTATTAGTCTCTGCCAGCACAGCCGCTCTGAGCAATGTTTGCGCCTGGTTACATAAGTTGTCCATAGCTTCTACAAATGGGCCCAACGCCGTTGCATTAGTCGTTGCTGCCGCCGCAGCAGCGGCAGCGGCTCTTGCGGCCCCTACGCTGGTCTGCACTTGTGCAGAGGCAGTCTGGATAGCAGCAACGCTTTTAGCTTGTGTTGCCGCTCGTTTTGCAGCATCTTTTGCCGGCAGCATCGCGGGGTTAATCAACGCAGGCGGCGCAGCGGCAATACCATCCCCAATGCCTGTTTGAACTAATATATCCGCAACTATATTATGAGGTGCGTTAGTTTGCACGGCAGCGGCAAATCCTGAAGCATCGGAGCGTAACAGCTTTTTAAAACTTACATAGTCCGTTGTGTTTGGGTTGTTCACAGTACGCGTAATGTAAAAATCAGGATTATTGGTTATAGCCTGCGAATGCCCTCCTATTAAACCGGCCCCATCAACCTTTCCTCTTAGAATTTTATCGTCTATATCTTTCTGAGCAGCAATAAAAGGCTGTAGCCCGGCAAAAGTTCTAGTACCCGGGTTAGCATCAAAAACCCGCCTTAACCGTAAACCAGGCGTACCGGCCCTGCTAGCCAAAGTAGCTTCGGTAAGCAGCCTGGAAAGCAATTCTATATCATTATTTACTTCGTTTAATAACTCAACCCTATCCCCCATTGGTACGGCAGCGGTAGTAACAATATTGGTTACAGCTGTGCCAAGGTTGCCGATACCCGTTAATTGTGAAATAATAGCCTCACGTATATTGGCAGGGTTGCCGGCGCCGCCCAGCAATGTATCCAGTTGATCCTGGCAGGCCATCATTTCGGTTACGCTGGCAAATGACAATGTTGCATTGGCGTCGATCATTGACTGAACATTGGTTCCCCTTGCTACCGTTAATGGGGTACCTAAGCCCGAAGTGCCGGAATGGAACACCCCGTTTATGCTTAACCTCCGCTGAACAGGCGCAGCAGCTGATGTGTGGTTCGCTGCATTATTATCAGCCATTTTTTGCAAGGCTTTAGACTGCCTTACCTGCGCACTATTGTTGGCGCTGTTCTGTATTTCTTTTATACGCAAGGTTTCAGGCCTGTTATCAACAAAAGGAGTGTCAGCGGCAATGCCGGCCTGCGCTTGCTGGTTTGCATTGGCCTGGCTATTTGAGTCTTGCTTTTGAGATAGGCTTGCCTTCATCAGGGTAATCTGGATTTCTAATTACAATTTCAAAATAATATTTGAAAGTCGCACTATTATTTGGGGGATAAATCCATCAATATCAAATTTCAAGGTCTTTTATAACCTGCGGACACATAACATACAAGCTATAAAAACAAAGGAACCATTAAACGTATTAATTGCTAATTTTGCGAAGAGAAAGAATCACCTCTATGTCCATATCTACCGAAAACGAAAAAATTGGCATGCAGCAAGCCAGTGATGCTGTAGCCATTACCTTGAAAAAGATGCGCGAATATGCCAGGCCGGGTATCTCTACTAAGCAATTGGACGAATATGGTGGTCAATTGCTGGCGCAGTTGGGCGCACGTTCGGCCCCGGCATTAACTTACAATTTCCCAGGGTATACCTGCATAAGTATTAATGAAGAGGCAGCGCATGGTGTCCCATCGGCAGATAAAATTTTGCAAGAAGGCGACCTGATCAATATCGACGTATCAGCAGAACTGAATGGTTACTGGGCCGATAACGGTGGTTCGTTTGTGTTAGGGCAAGATATTTACGGGCACGGTAAACTGGTAGAAGTATCGAAAGAGATATTGAAAAAAGCCATCAGCAATATTAAGGGCGGTGTACGGATATCGGAAATTGGCAGGTTGATTGAAACTGAAGCTAAGAAAGCCGGCTACACAGTGATCAAAAACCTTACCGGGCATGGCGTTGGCCGCAGCCTGCACGAAGAACCGCACGAAATTGCCAACTACTGCGACCGCTATAACTTCGCACGTTTTAAAAAGAATTCGGTAGTAGCGATTGAGACCTTCATTTCAACACGGTCGACTATCGCCAACCAACAGGCCGACGGCTGGACCTTAAAAGGTAATAAAGGTGGCTTTGTTGCCCAACACGAGCATACCATAATGGTTACCGAGGGCCGGCCGGTGATATTTACCGCACAGAATGGTGTTTGGGATTAGCCTGATACTTATAGATGGTCAAAAAAAAGACCGTTTTGTTTGCACTCATATCTTAGTAACTTCATCATCAGATAATTTCTGCTCCAATGAAAAGAAAAGAGTTCCTGCAATCCGGCTTAATTGCTACAGGGCTGGCGGTAGCACCTAATGTACTGGCGGCTAAAGATCGTTCGTCTAAAAAAAGCTTCCGCTTCGCATTTATTTCTGATATCCATGTAAAGCCTGGCGCTGTACCCGAGGCTGGGATGGCCAGAGCCATTCAGCATGTGCAAAACCTTAAACCCAGGGCAGATTTTATCATTAACGGCGGCGATCATATCATGGATGCTTTGGAAGCCAAAAAAGAGTCGGTGCAAAAGCAGTGGGAGCTTTATCACTCCATTATGAGCGCCAATAACAAGCTCACCGTTTATCCCTGCATCGGCAATCACGACATCTACGGTTGGTTCCAGAAAACGCCCGATCCTTCCGACCCATTATACGGCAAAGCCTGGGCAATGCAGGAATTAAAAATGACAGAACGCTATTATCATTTCAAAAAAGAGGGCTGGAACTTTATTGTTTTGGACAGTGTGCAAAACAACCCTGCCGGAGGATATATCGGCAAGTTAGACTACGAACAGTTTACCTGGCTGAGCAATACACTGGCCGGGATATCTACGTCAGAGCATATCTGTATCATTTCGCACGTCCCTATTCTTTCTATCTGCTCAGGCCTGTTCTTTAATAAAAACGAGGCCAACGGCGACTTGATGATCAAACGAAACCTGATGCACTCCGACTTCCTGGCATTGAAAACCCTGTTTAATAAACATCCCAATATCAAGGTATGTTTAAGCGGCCACGTGCATTTACAGGACGAGGTGCGTTACCACGGCATTAATTATTACTGCAACGGCGCTATCTGCGGCGATTGGTGGAGCGGGCCCTTTCAGGAATTTGATCCGGCTTACGCGGTGTTTGATTTTTATGAAGACGGAAGCTGTAAGCGCGAGATTATTAATTACGGATAATAACAGATCACCGCCAATAATTTTTTTCCTCAAAAGTTTGCGTAGTCAAATAACTACATTTATATTTGTAGTCAAATAGCTACATAAATGAATTTACGACGAGATGTTTTCCAGGCCATTGCCGATCCTACCCGCAGAGCCATACTTTTATTGCTGGCCACACAGGCGATGACAGCGGGCGCCATAGCCGCTAATTTTGATACTGCCCGGCCCACGGTATCTAAACACTTGCAGATATTAACCGAATGCCAGTTATTGGAACAGGAACAAAACGGCCGCGAGATCTATTACCACATCAACGCAAAAAACATGAAAGAGATAGCCGACTTTATCGAACCCTTCCGCCAGATGTGGGATGAGCGCTTTAATAAACTGGAAGCCGTAATGAAAGCCTATCAAGCCAAACAAACCAAATAATATGGAACAGAAAACAAAGGTTGCTGCCGAAGACGGCAAACAGGAAATATGGATCACCCGCGAATTCGACCTGCCGGTTGAGCTATTGTTTAAAGCCTATACCGAGGCCGAGTTTGTGGAACAATGGATGGGTACCAAAGTATTAAAACTGGAAAGTAAAAAACATGGCAGCTATCAGTTTGAGACTACCGACCCGAAGGGCAATAAATACCGTTTTAACGGTGCGGTACATGACGTAAGCCCTAACAAAAAAATAACCCGCACTTTTGAGTTTGAGGGGATGCCATTTGGCGTACAACTGGAACTGCTAACGTTTGAGCGGCTTACCGAGACTACAAGCAAGCTAACTATGCAGTCGGTTTACGAATCGGCAGCTAAGCGCGACGAGGTATTGAAAATGCCATTTAAACAAGGCATCAATATGGCGCACGATCGTTTGGAAAGTGTGATGAGTAACCTAAATAAATAAATTATGATGAGCCAGATAAACCCCAAGGCCAATTTCTTTTTCGATAAGGCCGAAAAATGGAAAAAAGAGCTGGAAATTTTACGGGGCATTGCTTTAAGCACCGGCCTTGCCGAGGAGGTAAAATGGGGATGCCCGTGTTATACGCAGCAAAAAACCAATATTGTGTTGATACATGCCTTTAAGGAATACTGCGCGTTGCTGTTTTTTAAAGGAGCGCTGATGAACGACCCGCATCATATCCTGGTACAGCAAACAGAAAATGTGCAATCGGGACGGCAGTTACGCTTTACAAGTGCGGAGCAAATAACGGAGATGGAAAACACCATCAAAGACTATATCGAAGAAGCTATCCGGGTGGAGAGGTCTGGTGCTAAAGTGGAACTGAAAAAGGTAGCCGAGTTTGCTGTAGCCGAGGAGTTTCAGGCACGTTTGGATGCCGATGATCATCTTAAAAAGGCTTTTGAGGCGCTAACGCCGGGAAGGCAACGCGGATACCTGCTGCATTTCTCACAACCCAAGCAAACCAAAACCCGTGAAGCACGGGTTGAAAAATATATACCGAAGATACTGGATGGTAAAGGGCTGGATGACTAATCGATCTGTTAAAACCTAACTTAAAACTACAACAAATGGAAGCAACAAAAAAGAACCGCATTATTTATTGGATATTCACCATCTGGATGGCGCTGGGTATGGTATCAACCGGGCTGGGGCAATTGTTTAAACAAAAAGCAGGCGCGGCCGGTGCCGATAGTATAGCGCACCTGGGTTATCCGGTATATTTTCTGACCATCATCGGCCTCTGGAAAATATTGGGCAGCATTGTAGCGCTTGCACCCAAATTGCCGGTATTAAAGGAATGGGCCTACGCGGGTTTTTTCTTTACCATGACGGGCGCGGTCATTTCGCACATTATTATGCGGGATACCATTACCGATATTTTGCCGGCATTGCTATTACTTACTTTAACCTTGATATCGTGGTACTCGCGCCCGGCGGATAGAAAAGTAACTGAGCTTAACCGATAAATCAATGAACCCCAAAGTCGACGCATTTTTAAACCGGGCCGAAAAATGGCGACCTGAGCTGGATCTGCTGAGAAGCATTATCCTGGATTGTGGATTGACCGAAGAGTTGAAATGGAACGTGCCCATTTACACATCTAACAAAAAGAATGTGGCAGGTATAAACGGACTGAAGGAATATTGCGCACTGGCATTTTTTAAAGGTGTTTTGTTGAAAGACGAACATCACATCTTAAGCCGGCCGGGACAACACACACAGGCGGCTCGCTGGGCAAAGTTTACCAGTGTTGAACAAATAGCCCAAATGGAACCGGTGTTGAAAGCTTATATTGCCGAGGCCATAGCGATAGAAAAAGCCGGTTTAAAAATCCAACCTAAAAAAACGGAAGACTTCCGGGTGCCTGAAGAGTTTCAATCGCGCTTAGATGTAATTCCCGTTTTGAAAGAAGCATTCGATGCCTTAACACCCGGACGGCAGCGGGGTTATCTGTTTTACTTCTCACAACCTAAACAAAGCCAAACCCGCATAGCCAGGATTGAAAAATTAATACCGAAAATTTTGGCAGGAAAAGGGTTGAATGACCATTGAGGTCAGCACCTGCCTTTTGTCGCAATTTAACCCGTAATTTGTCGGACACCCACCCATAATGGTTGATATTTTATGTGATATATTTGATATAATCTAACCGCAAAAACCATGAAGACCATATTCGACGAAGCCACCCGACAGGAAGTGATCAACAGGATAAACAACATTGATAACAACAGCGTACACCAATGGGGTAAAATGAATGCTTACCAAATGGTAAAGCACTGCAGGCTCTGGGAAGAGATGATATTAACCAACAGACCGGAGCCAAGGGCTTTTATGGGTCGTATATTTGGCAAAATAGCATTAAAAGCTGTATTGAAAGATGATGCCCCGCTTCGCCGTAATACGCCTACTTTACCTACAATGAAAATAACCGGCGATGGCGATATTACAGCTGAAAAAGCTAACTGGGTGGCGCTGATTCAAACTTACCCCCAAAAGGCGCCTGACGAATTTATGCACCCTTTTTTTGGCAGGATAAACCGCGAGCAGATAGGCCAGATGGCTTACAAACATACCGATCATCATTTAAGGCAGTTTGGTTGTTAGGTTACCTGTCATCACATAAAAAAAGAGCCACAAAAAAAATGTGGCCCTTTTAATTATACAGGGTTTAATCAGGCTTGTTTATTTACCGACTTCGATAACGTGGAAAGTGCCGGGCACTTGTTTTGGGCGCCCTCCGGCCGGGTTAGGCTGGGTTTGCGCGGCAGGCAAAAATAAATGATGCGTCGCCAAATCGATACCGATGGTACGGGCGCTTGGCTCGGTTGGGATGTTTTCGATAAACTCAAACTTATCGGCGCTGAGCTCGCGAACGGCGGTTATATTACCTTCGTTGTTTGAGGCATAGGCAATTTTCAAAGCCGGATCAAACACCAGCCCGTCAGGGTCGCCTATCGGGAACTTGGCTACTGTTTTACCGTCAGCCGCATTCATGATCACCATGGTTTTGGTATCGCCGCAGGCAATAAACAAACGGTTGGTTTTGCGATCGATATCCAATCCGCTTGGCGACTCGCCGCCGTCAATCTTATATCTCGTTATCTCTTTATAAGTTGTGGCATCAAATACGATAATAGTGCTGGTAGTTTCGCCATTTACAAATATTTTGCCTTTACCGTCGGATACGGCGGTTTCGGGTTTATCGCCCAATGGCACGGTTGCTACTACTTTTTCGGTAAAAGGGTCAAACACGGTAGCATCCTTGCTGCGTGCGTTGCAGGTGATGATCTTTTTCGAAAAATCATCATAAAAAATAGCATCCGGACCGGTACCTACAGTAACCTGGTTCAATACTTTCAGCGTTTTCAGGTCGAAGATCACAATGGCATTTGCACGGCCGGCGCTGATATAGCCTTTACCCAAAGCTTTCACTAATGCAATACCATGTACGCCTGGAGTATTAGGTACATAACCTATAGAATCGCCGGTGGCTTCATTCAACACGTTTACCTGGTTACCGTGCGAAACGTACAAACGTTTATCGGCGCCATCAACAGTGATATAATCCCAACCGCCTGAGCTGGCTATTTTATGCTTAGCAAGTACATGGAAGCCTGTTTTTTGTTGCGCAAGGCCCATCAGGCACGAACTTAAAAACAAGCCTAGAATCGCTATCTTTTTTAATGAGTTCATATTTAGATTTTTTATGCGATTTAATAAATAATTCTGTGGAAAATCTGTAGAAATTGTGTGGCCCCACATCTAATTATCGATAGCGATGCTAAGATACCCGTTTGATTGGTACCTTTAAGTTTATGAAACACCTCATTTTTAGCGTTGTATTCTTATTGAGTATATATCTCGTCATGTCGTGCAATTCGGCTAATCAAAACCTGGTAACAGAGCAGCAGGCCAAAGTTAAAACCGAGGTAAAGCAATTTTCCGATTCGATAGCGGTTAATGTGAGCAAGAACGGCCCCATCGCATGGCTGAAATATTTTAATGATTCGCCGGAGTTTTTTATGGCGAGCGATGGGCAACTGGTTTTCCGCGATCATCGAGCAGCGCAGCAATTTATAACAGGCACCCTGGTTAAAACAATCAATAAAATTAAACTGCGATGGTACAATTTGCGTATAGACGCACTTACGCCCGGGCTGGCTGTTATAGGTGCCGGCTTTCACGAAGATCTTACAGATAACCAGGGTAAAACCAGTCCATACAACGGTTACTTTACAGGTGTTGCACAAAAAAGAGATAAAGGCTGGCAGCTACGCGATGCACACTGGTCGTTAAAACATTAATTAGTTACCGGTAAACAGGTTTACTTTGTCGAGCAGGTCGCTCAGATCAAAGGGTTTAACAATATAACCATCGGCGCCGCATTCTTTATGGATATTATGGATATCCCGGTTGCCCGAGATCAGAATAACCGGTATATGTTTCATTTCGGGATGATCTTTGAGCCATTTACAGATATCCCGGCGGTCGCGGCCCGAAAGGCGGATATCCAACAGAATAAGATCAGGATGCGTAAAATCACCGTCGTTAAATATTTCACCGTTGGTTGAACTAACTACATCAAAACCCTGCTCTTCGAGGATCATCGACATGGCTTCAACCACAAACTCATCATCCTCTACCACTAAAATCTTTTTACGGTTCATGTTTTTCGGACAGTTTAACGCCTTAACCAGGGGTTTGTTGTGCAAGTTAAAAAATTATTATAATAAAACAATTATTTCATAAATGGAGCATAATGAATAGCGGGTGGCTATAACCAACAAATACAACATTTAAACCTTGCGATATTTCAACCTTAAACCATTGAAACACAATTCTGAAAATAGCATTTGACAGTGTGTGAATTTTACCTATCTTTGCAGTCCCGAATTTCGGGGTAATTAATATAGTTTTAATAATTTAAATTTAAGCAAGTGAATACGTTAAGTTACAAAACTGTCTCTGCCAATAAAAAGACCGTTAACAAGGAATGGGTTGTTGTTGACGCTGAAGGCGAGATTTTGGGGCGCTTGTCTTCTAAGATCGCTATGATCATCAGAGGAAAACACAAGCCAGGTTTCACCCCGAACGTAGACTGCGGCGATAATGTGATCGTTATCAATGCAGACAAGGTAAAACTGACCGGAAACAAATTCGAAGAGAAAGAATATGTTTCGTACACTGGTTATCCAGGTGGTCAGCGTTTCATTTCTCCTAAGGAGTTAATGGCAAAGCATCCCGAGCGCGTAATTGAAAAAGCCGTTCGTGGTATGTTACCTAAAAACCGTTTGGGCAAAGCAATCTACGGCAATCTGCACGTTTACGCAGGCGCATCGCACCCGCATGAGGCCAAATCACCAAAACCCATTAAACTTTAATCCCTAAGAGAAATGTCAACTACAAACACTTCAGGAAGAAGAAAAACAGCAGTTGCCCGCATTTATTTGACCGAGGGCAGCGGCCAGCTTACCGTTAACGGTAAAGATTACAAAGAGTATTTCCCAACATTGCCATTGCAATACATCGCTACGCAATCTATCGAAGTTGCCGGCTCAACCGGTAAATTTGATGTGAAAGCTAACGTAGCCGGCGGTGGTGTTAAAGGACAGGCAGAAGCCGTTCGTTTAGCTATCGCTAAAGCAATTGTTGAACTTGATGCTGAAAAGAAACCAGCTTTAAGGGCCAAAGGTATCATGACCCGCGACGACCGTATGGTTGAGCGTAAAAAACCAGGTCGCCGCAAAGCACGCAAGAGATTCCAATTCAGCAAACGTTAATCAGCAAAGGAGAACATTACAATGGCAAGAACAACATATCAGGATTTATTGGATGCAGGTGTACACTTTGGTCACCTTACCCGCAAATGGGATCCGAAAATGGCTCAGTACATTTTCATGGAGCGCAATGGCATCCACATTATCGATTTAAATAAAACATTAACAAAAACAGAAGAAGCCGCTTCTGCTATCAAACAAATAGTAAAATCAGGTCGTAAAGTGTTATTTGTTGCTACCAAAAAGCAAGCAAAAGATATCGTGGCCGATTATGCAAAAAGCGTAAACATGCCTTACGTAACCGAGCGTTGGTTAGGTGGTATGTTAACCAACTTCGCTACCGTGCGCAAGTCGATCAAAAAGATGTCGAACATCGATAAATTGACTAAAGACGGTACTTATGGCAACCTATCTAAAAAAGAGCGTTTAATGATACAGCGTGAGCGTGTAAAATTAGAAACGTTATTAGGTGGTATTGCCGACCTGAACCGTTTACCTGCGGCCCTGTTTTTGATCGACGTTAAGAAAGAGCACATTGCAGTTGCCGAGGCGATGAAATTAAACATCCCGACCTTTGCAATGGTTGATACCAACTCTGACCCGTCGAACATCGACTTCCCTATCCCTGCTAACGACGATGCTACCAAATCGATCTCGCTGATCACTGGTATCATTATCAAAGCTATCGAAGAAGGTTTAGACGAGCGTAAACGCGAGAAAGAAGACGAAGCTGAAAAAGAAGCAGCAGCAAGCAAAGCTAAAGCCGATAACGTTGAAGCTCCTGCAGCCGGTGCTAAAGACGAAGCTGGTAAAAGAACCAGGAAAGTAGCAGCTGAGGCTGAAGCCGAAAAAGCTGAAGAGTAATAATATACGGAAACCGGAGTTCGGAACGCTGATCTCGGATTTGTTTCCCTGGTCGATTGTCCGGATTCCGGTTTTTTAATAATGTAAAATCTTAAAAAGGAAAATAAAATGTCTACAGTACAAATTTCTGCAGCAGACGTAAACAAACTGCGCCAGCAAACTGGTGCAGGTATGATGGATTGCAAAAAAGCTTTAACCGAAACTAACGGTGATTTTGAAGCTGCAATTGATTACTTAAGAAAAAAAGGCGCTAAAGTAGCAGCCAGCCGTCAGGATCGCGAAAGCAATGAAGGTGTGGTTATTGCCCGTTCATCAGCCGATGGTAAAACCGGCGTGATCATCGAGCTGAACTGCGAAACCGACTTCGTGGCTAAAAACGCCGAGTTTATCGCTTTCGGTAACGCTATCGCTAATGCTGCTATTGAAGGCGGTGTTAAATCTGTTGAAGAATTGTATAACCTGGAGATTGACGGCGATGTTGCCCGTATCAAAATTGGTGAAGCAGTTATTGAGAAAACCGGTAAGATTGGCGAGAAGATCGGCGTATCTAAATTAGAAGTTGTTGAAGGCGCTAAAGTTGTAGCTTACATCCACGGTAACTTCCGCTTAGGTGTATTGGTAGCGTTAAGCTCGGACGCCGAAGGCGCTGACGAAGCCGGTAAAGACGTTTCGATGCAAATTGCTGCTATGAACCCTGTAGCTATCGATAAAGATGGCGTTGACGCTACTACCGTTCAACGTGAGCTGGAGATCGCTAAAGATCAGATCCGCGCAGAAGGCAAACCGGAAGAAATGGTTGAAAAAATTGCTGCCGGTAAACTGAACAAATTCTACAAGGATTCAACTTTACTGAACCAGGAATTTGTAAAAGATTCATCAAAAACAGTAGCCGCTTTCTTAAACGGTATTGAAAAGGGCCTTACCGTAACCGCCTTTAAGCGAGTTGCTTTAGGAGCTTAATATTATTAAAAAATCCCCGCCATACGGCGGGGATTTTTTTTGCACTTACAAATTTAACTGACATCCAGATGATTGCATTACATCACTTAAAACTGATCTCAGGCGGACACATATCCGATAATAAGGCAGTTTTAGTTGATGGCGGGTTCATTGTAGATGTTGTTGATGCCACAGCCATTCCGGCACGTGCCGAAAAGATCGACCTGAACGACTGTTACCTCTCTCCTGGTTTTATCGATCTGCAAATCTACGGTGCCGGCAAGCCTTTGTTCTTCGGCGGCGATCCTTCTGCCGCGGCATTACAACAAATGGAAGATGTGCTTTTACTACAAGGCACAACCGGATTTTTAGCTACCATCGCTACCAATACCAACCAGATTGTTGAACAGGGGATACAAGCGGCTTTAGCTTACCGCGATAAATGCCGGGGCAACTTTTTAGGCTTGCACCTGGAAGGCCCGTATCTCAACCCCAAACGCCGTGGCGCCCATCCGGCCGAGCTGATCAAAAAAGCTACCCTTGCCGAAGTAAAGCATTGGGTAGATATGGCAGATAGTACCATCAAAATGATAACTCTCGCCCCCGAACTACAGGATCAGGAGGTGCTGGATTATCTGAACGAGCAAGGTATCGTACTTTCATCCGGCCATAGTGATGCTACTTACGCCGAAGCCAAAAGTTTCATCAACAAACCGGTTAAGGCTATTACGCATTTGTACAATGCTATGCCGCAAATGCACCACAGGCAGCCGGGCCTTATTCCTGCTATATTTGAGAATAAGCCTTACACCAGTATTGTTGCCGATGGCATACACGTTGATTTTGTAATGATTAAGCTGGCCAAACGCGAATTAGGCGATAAGATGTTTATCATAACTGATGCGGTTGCCGAAAGTGACAAGGGTATTTACCAACACGTTTTTAAAGGCGATCATTACACCATGCCCGATGGTACATTATCGGGCTCGAGCCTGACGATGCTGAAAGCGGTGCAGAACTGCGTGCAAAAGGCAGGTATCGATCTGGCCGAAGCGGTGAACATGGCTACCTTATATCCTGCAACCCTGATCAACGAAGCTCATCGCTTGGGTAAAATAGCAAAAGGCTATCTGGCTAATCTAGCTGTTTTTACTGCTGGTTTTGAGATGCAAGCTACCATGCTTAAAGGCAAACTTACAAAAACGACATAAAATTTTAACACTCACTATATTTCAATATTTTTGACAAACCACTCTCACTCCATGAAGTACAAAAGGATCCTTTTAAAACTTAGCGGCGAATCATTAATGGGCGATAAACAATACGGTATAGATAACGACCGTGTTTTGCAGTACGCGCAGGATATCAAAAACGTTTTTGAAGCAGGCATCGAGATCGCGGTTGTAATGGGCGGTGGTAATATATTCCGCGGTTTAAGCGCCGAAAAATCGGGTATGGATCGCGCGCAGGCCGATTACATGGGTATGCTGGCAACCGTGATCAACTGTATGGCCTTACAAAACGCGCTCGAAACCATAGGTGTTGAGACCCGCCTGCAATCGGCCATCAAAATGGAGCAGATCTGCGAGCCTTATATCCGCCGCCGGGCCATGCACCACCTCGAACTCAAAAAAATTGTGATATTTGGCGCCGGTACTGGTAACCCATATTTCACCACTGATACTGCCGCCTCACTACGAGCTATCGAGATTAAAGCCGATGTGGTGCTGAAAGGAACCCGTGTTGACGGCATTTACACCGCCGATCCGGAGAAGGACCCTACAGCTACCCGTTACGAAGAGATCAGCTTTCAGCAGGTTTATGATAAAGGCTTAAACGTAATGGACATGACCGCCATTACCCTTTGCCAGGAAAACAAGCTTCCGATCATCGTATTCGACATGAATAAACCGGGCAATTTTATGAAGATAGCCCAGGGCGAACCGATAGGCACGCTGGTGAAGTAAACACACACACATTCAAAAAAAAAGCCTGCACAGCAGGCTTTTTTTTTGACATTAATTCCCCAAAAACTGATTTGTAATATTTGCTTATATAATTAATATTACTAAATTATATCCCATAATTTAGGCTCATAGTTGCCTTATAGACGTACAATCAACCTTATCACAAAATGAAGAAAATCTATTTAAGTGTATTGGCAATTATTGCTTTTACCAGCTCCTTGTATGCTCAGGTTACAACAGATCCATCTACTGGTAATGTAGGTATTTCGACAACACCAAATTCGAGTAAGCTTACAGTAAATGGCAATACACAGGTTGTCGGGCAAATTCGGGCCGATCTTGGCACAAATGGCACAAGCTTGGTGCTTACCGGTGGTGCTTCTAACTTCCAGATTGGCCATGATGGCACTCCAAATACACAGATATTTAATTCAAGCGGCGGAGCTATTCAATTTAATAATTATGCGAATTCTTCCACGCTCTTTCATATTGATGGTAATGGCTATGTTGGCATCGGAACAACAAACCCCAATCAAAAGCTAACAATCAACGGTGGTGGTATCGGATTCGACTGGAACTCTACCGACAAAAAACTTTATTCGCCTAACGACGGAGATCTGGAATGGATGACCCACAATGGCGCCATTGTACACGGATTCGCCGTGAGCCACCAGGGTAATAAAATCGTTTATTTGAACACTAACGGAAATAGTTATTTCAACGGCGGCAATGTTGGCATCGGTACCACCACCCCTATAGGAAAACTTGAAATAAATGATGGAAATGGAACTGGGGTTATCGCATACTTTGGAGCAAACAATATATTAAATGCAAAAGGACTTTATCTAAGCCGACCATCTACGAATACCAATGGCGTAAATATTCAAGGCTCACAAGTTAGTATAGGCCCAACTGACATTTCACTTCAAGCCGAAGGTGGCAATGTTGGCATTGGAACTACAACCCCAAATCAAAAGCTAACAATAAATGGTGGGGGTATCGGATTTGACTGGAATTCTACTGACAAAAAACTTTACTCGCCTAACGACGGAGATCTGGAATGGATGACCCACAATGGCGCCATTGTACACGGGTTCGCCGTGAGCCACCAGGGCACTAAGATAGTTTATCTTAACACTAACGGAAATAGTTATTTCAATGGTGGTAATGTGGGGATTGGTACTGGAAGTCCGGAAGAATTATTAGAAATTAAGTCCGTAAAACCTGTTCAAACGTTTCACGAGCCAGGTATCGCTTCTTTTAAAATAGGAGTTGATAATGGGGTTTTCAAGATTGTAGGGATGGATAACGGCTTTGGAGGTCATATCGGTGATTTTAATAATAGAAATAACGGACAAGGATTTTCTATGGATAATTTAGGCCATATCGGAATAGGCACATATGATACCAAAGGCTACCGTTTTGCAGTAGCAGGCGATGCAATAGCGGAATCAATGACGGTTAAACTCCAAGCCAACTGGCCCGATTATGTTTTTAAAAAGGACTATGTCTTAACGCCTCTCCCCGAAGTCAAAACTTACATCGATGAAAACCAGCATTTGCCCGAAATGCCATCCGAAAAGGAAGTGATTGAGAAAGGGCTGAACCTGGGAGAAATGAATAAACTGTTAACAAAAAAAGTAGAAGAGTTAACATTGTATTTGATCAGGAAGGACGAAGAGATTAAAATCATTCGCGATCAGCAGGAAACAGAACTAAAAGCACAGGCAGCAATCAATCAAAAATTATTGGCACAATTGACAGAAATACAAAACCAGCTTAAATTGCCTAGAAAATAGTAAGATATGATTTGGCTTAAGTTTTGCTAAACTTTGGCCATCTTCGTAAAATCACAGATTTTATTATTTTTGCCAAAAAACAATTCAGATGAGCGAACTCATAAAAAAACAATTAGCCGATGCCAAAGTAGGCATGGAGAAGGCTATTGCACATACCGACGCAGAATTTTTAACCATCAGGGCAGGCAAAGCTTCGCCCGCTATGCTCGATAGTATTATGGTTGATTATTATGGTTCGCCAACACCTTTGCCGCAGGTTGGCAGCGTAAGCTCGCCCGACCCGCGTACCCTTACTATACAACCCTGGGAAAAATCCTTATTATCGCCTATCGAACGTGCCATTATGGAAGCTAACCTGGGTTTTAACCCGCAAAACGACGGTACCATCATCCGCATTAACGTACCGCCGCTGACAGAAGAGCGCCGCCGCGACCTGGTTAAACGTGTTAAGGCCGAAGCTGAAAACGGTAAAATATCCATCCGTAATATCCGTAAAGACACCAACGAGAGAATCAAGAAGCTAAAATCGGAAGGTGTATCCGACGATGAAATAAAAACCGGCGAAGCAGAAGTACAAAAACTGACCGATGCAGCTATCCTCCGGATAGATAAACTGGCCGAGGTAAAAGAAAAAGATATCATGACGGTGTAAAAGCCAAGCGAATGTCAAATTAAAGGGAATGAGGGAATTAACTCATTCCCTTTTTTTATTTTTGATTTACAACATATGAAAACACTCTTATCCTACCTAAAGAATTATAAAGGCGTAGTTGTATTCGCCCTTTTTCTTGCCGCCATAAATCAGGGATTTTCTTTACTCGATCCTTTCTTCACAGGTAAACTGGTCGATCATGCTATTGAACAGCGCAACACCCTTTCGCATGCAGGCTATGTTGCCGTTATCCTGAAGTGGGTGGGCCTGGCAGTTGGTTCGGCAATGGTATCACGCATCGCTAAAAACTTTCAGGATTATTATACCAATATCATCGTGCAAAAAAGCGGCGCCAAAATGTATGCAGACGGTCTGCAGCATTCGCTAAAATTGCCTTACCAGGTATTTGAAGATCAGCGTAGTGGCGAAACTCTGGGTATCTTACAAAAAGTCCGTCTCGATTCCGAAAAGTTCATTACCTCTTTTATCAGCGTATTGTTTGTGAGTATTATCGGCATGGCATTCGTTATTGTATACTCGCTATCGGTAAGCTACAAAGTAACCCTGGTGTATATTTCGGCAATACCGGTAATAACTGTGGTGAGCGTGTTTTTGAGCAGGCGTATTAAAACCATTCAAAAAAAGATCGTAGGTGAAACTACCGCGTTAGCAGGATCAACCACCGAGTCGTTGCGTAATATCGAATTGATCAAAAGTCTCGGTTTGGCAGATCAGGAGATTGACCGCCTGAACAAAACCACTTACAAAATTCTGGGCCTCGAGTTACAAAAAGTAAAATTTGTACGCAGTATGAGCTTTGTACAAGGCACTACTGTAAATTTTGTGCGCAGTACCATGATCGTGGTTTTATTATTGCTCATCTTTGATCGCAGCATCTCTCCCGGACAATATTTTAGCTTTTTGTTTTACTCTTTCTTCCTGTTTAACCCTTTACAGGAATTGGGCAATGTTATTTTAGCATGGCGCGAGGTACAGATCTCGCTGGCAAACTTTGAAGTTATTTTAAACACACCAATTGATGCCAAGCCCGAAAAGCCCGTACTGATAGAAAAAGTAAACAAACTTACTTTCAGTGATGTGACGTTTAAGCATTTAACTGCTACACGGAATGCTCTAAATGGTATTGATTTTGAAGTGAACACCGGCGAGACTATCGCTTTTGTTGGCCCGTCAGGTTCTGGAAAAACCACATTGGTTAAGCTTTTGGTGGGATTATACCAGCCCTTAGAAGGACAGGTATCCTACAACAATATCCCCGGCAACGAGATCGACTTGGATCAGCTACGCGAAAAAATTGGCTTTGTAACGCAGGATACACAGCTTTTTTCGGGTTCGATACGCGAGAACCTGTTGTTCGTTCGTCCGGGTGCTACCGATGCCGAATGCCTGGACGTGCTGCAAAAAGCATCTTGCCAAACGCTGATGGCGCGCGCGAGCCATGGTTTGGATACCGTGATCGGCGAAGGCGGTGTAAAGGTATCAGGCGGCGAAAAGCAGCGCTTGTCCATCGCCCGCGCCCTGCTGCGCAGGCCGGATATCCTGGTGTTTGACGAAGCTACTTCATCGCTCGACTCGATAACTGAAGAAGAAATAACCGCAACCATCCGTGATGTATCAACGCTGGATGATCATATTACTATCCTTATAGCGCACCGTTTATCTACCATTATGCATGCCGACAGGATATACGTGCTGGAAAAAGGCAACATCATTGAAGCGGGAAAACACGTGGATCTGTTAGAGCAAAAAGGTTTGTACTATGCTATGTGGCGCCAGCAGATCGGCGAGAAACATTCATCTGCCGACCTAAAAAATGTGTTACACAGCAACTAATTTGTTTTTTTACAGTTTATAAGGTAATTAACGTTTTTGCTTAACCTTTTCAAACCTTATCATTATGCATTTTATTTCAGAACTCATCAGCGGCATATTCGGGCTCATCTTCTTTGTGGCTTACGCTATCCTGGTTATTTATGCCTTTTTGGATATTATTAAGAACCCTAACCTGAATCAGACGGCCAAACTGCTCTGGATCATTATCATCCTGATAGCGCCAATTTTAGGCTCGTTGATCTACATCTTCTGGGGAAGGAACCAAAGCTTTTTATAGACGACCGCACCGTGGTTCGACAAGCTCACCATGACACCCAGCGCACTTTATGTTTGAGTAAGTTACCTCATAATTACTTAGATATACGTGTTCTCTACCAATCGTGTAGGGGGCTTGTCATCCTGAGCCTGTCGAAGGATAGTGTGAGAGCCAATTTACAGCATGCTATTCCGCATTCGTAGTTTCCTGCGGCTGATGTATCTCTTCGAGGGTAAGCGGCACCAATTTTTTGGTTTTGAGCCAGGTGGTGGTCACAATGATCAGCGTCATCGTACCGCCGAATAGTACCGACGGTATAGTGCCCATTAGTTTAGCGGCAGCACCAGATTCAACCGCACCCAACTCGTTTGATGAGCCTATAAACATCGAGTTCACTGCCGATACCCGGCCACGCATCTTGTCAGGTGTTAGCACCTGCATAATGGTGGAACGGATCAGCACACTCACGCTATCGAACGCGCCAAGAGTGAACAGGAAGAAGAGTGACAGGTAGAAGTTCCTGGAAAGGCCGAAACACAGGATCGAAATACCAAAACCCGCAACCGCAAAAAGCAAATTCCTCCAGGGTTTACCCATTGGCGAAAAACGCGTCATAGCCAGCATAGTCAGCACCGCGCCAATCGAATCTATCGAGCGCATCACCCCAAAGCCAGCCGCTCCCACTTTCAAAATGTCGTTAGCGAAGATCGGTAATACGGCCACAACACCGCCAAATAATACCGAGAACAGATCGAGGCTCAATGCGCCCAACAACATCCGGCTGTTCCAAACAAAATTGATACCTTCCTGCAAACTGTCCCAAATACTTTCTTTAGGCTCGTACTCCGCTTGATGCCTGTTCAAAAATGTGATGGCTAAGAGTGCGATACTGATCAAAAAAACTACAGTAACAAATGTAACTGTGATACCTGCATAAGCATATAACAATCCGCCTATCATGGGGCCAACAACGGCCGCGGTTTGATAGGTTGAACTGTTCCAGGTGGATGAATTGGGATACAATTCGCGCGGGATGATATGCGTCATCACCGAAAAAGCCGCCGGGCCATAAAAGCCGCGCGCCAAACCGATACAGAAGATCGCTACATAGATAATACTTAACGAAAGCGAACTGCTGATATATTTAGTAGCCTGGGGCATGGTGACCAGCAGCATCACGATCGAGGCAATCCACATAACGCTGAATATGCGCAGCAACAACCTCTTCTTTTCTGATTTATCCGCAACATAACCACCGTACAACGCGATACCAATGGATGGAATAGCCTCAACCAAACCGATCATGGCCAATGCTAAAGGATTATGTGTTTGCTGGTAAATGTAGTAGCCAATAATAACGGCTTGCATGGTATAGCCCAGGGTTAAAAAGAAACGCATGGCCATATACCAGCGAAACTCTACAAAACGCAGGGCTGCGTAAGGATCTTTCTTAACGATACTATCCGGTTCTCCGTCTGCCAAAATGGTGTGGGTTTATTTGCAAAAATATCTATTGTGATGTTAACTAAAGGTAAAAAACTTAAAATTTTAAGCCATGCTGATCGATCAAGTACATTAGCGAAGCCATCGCCGCGGCACCCAGTTCCAGCTCGCGTTTGTTTACATTCTCAAAAACATCATTCGGGGTGTGATGGATATCAAAATAACGCTGCGAGTCGCCACGGAAACCAATCAGCACTGTCGAAGGCATTTTTTCGCGGATTGGCTCGATATCTGTACCACCACCGCCCGCAGTCAGCTTATCGGCATCATAGGGCTCTAACAAAGGTTTCCAGTTTTGGTTGATGGCCTTTAACGATCCGGGTTGCAGGCCGGTAAAGCCAAAGCCACGCGGCGTAAAACCACCGCCGTCAGTTTCGATAGCTGCAATATGCTCTTCCTTATTGGCAGCAGCCAGTTCGGCATATTTATCGCCGCCACGGTCGCCGTTCTCTTCATTCATAAAAAATACAACACGGATGCTGTTTTTAGGGCGATAGCCCAACGCTTTCAAATCGCGTACGGCTTCTAAAGCGCCTGTTACCCCTGTACCATCGTCGTTCGCGCCTTCGGCCAGGTCCCACGAATCAAGGTGACCACCTACAATGATAAACTTGTTGGAGTTCTCGCTGCCGGTCAGTTCGCCCACCACGTTAAATGACGGGGCATCGGGCAGTTGCGTACAGCTTTGTTTAAAGAAGAATTTTGTTTTTGGCGATCTTTTCAGTGTCGCGCTTAACTCATTGGCAGCAATTGTAGAAATGGCCGCGGCCGGTATCTTTACGCCCCCCTCTTCATAACGTGTTGTGCCGGTATGCGGATAATTATCCAGGGCCTCTGTAAGTGAACGTACAATAACCCCCACCGCACCAAATTTAGCCGCAGCAGCCGGACCAACAAAGCGTTGATCTCCTGCAGCGCCGTAAGCTGCGCCTGTTTCAATAAAACGAGGATCAAACGGGCGGTTAAAAAACACGATCTTGCCTTTTATGCCGGCTTCTCCCATAGTTTTTAGCTCGGCCAAACTATGCAGTTCGATCACCTCGGCAGTAATACCTTGTTTTGGCGTAGCTACCGACATGCCCAAAGCGGCAATGGCTACCGGAATACGCTTTTGCCCGTCGATGATAAAGCCTTGCTCCTTTTCGCCCCTAACCCAGTGCGGCACCATGCAAGGCTGTAAAAAAACCTTATCAAAGCCATAGCTTTCCATTACCTTCTTACCCCACTCTACCGCCTTTTGCGCATTAGCCGAGCCACTTAAGCGCTGTCCGATATTTTTACACAGATAATGCAGGTTTTGATAGCATTGCCCGTTAACCAATGCTTCATCGTAAATTTTACGGAGCATTACAGAGTCAGCGTTTTGGGCAAAGGTGTTCGCGGATAGCAATAGGGAAGCAATGAGAGTCAGTTTGAGTTTCATGTTGGTCAGTTGTAAAGCTTAAAGATATAATTTTTTCAGGATGTAGCGATCATAGCACATGGGTATTTATGGGTATTTTGAATAAGTATCAGGTATCAAGATTTATCAAACCTTGATATCCGTTATCAGTTAATAACATCGTGGGGAAATATGGGGTATCGTCTATTCACAAGTATTGAATATTTTTTGAGAGTCTTGATACTAACCATTCTCTACTCTATCTTACTCACTATCAGCTACAATATAGTTAAAAAATGTTAATTATTCAAAAACATTTGCATTTACGAAACTTTTCGTATAAATTTGATTACGAAATCATTCGTAGAATAGAATTATGGAGATCAAACCCACCGAAAGCGAATTAGAGATACTACAGATATTGTGGCAAAAGGGCAGCTGCACCGTGCGCGATGTACACGAAGAACTGGCCGTAAACAAAGATGCCGGCTATACCACCACCTTAAAGCTAATGCAGATAATGCATGAAAAAGGTTTGGTTGAGCGTGATACCACCAACCGCACACACATCTATAAAGCAGCCGTAAGCCAGAACGATGCGCAAAAGCATTTTCTGGATAAAATGATCAATAACGTATTTAACGGTTCGGCGGCAAACCTGGTGATGCAGGCCCTGGGTAACCATAAATCATCCAAAGCCGAAATTGATGCTATTAAACAATACCTCGATCAGTTAAACAATCCCTCAAAATAAAATTGCCATGGAAACATTATTCAACCAAATGAGCCAGGTACTTGGCACCACCCTCATCCACTCGTTATGGCAGGCTTTGGTGATGTACGCCTTACTGCGCATCTTCCTGGCATGTTTCCCTTCGGCATCCTCGGCCAATAAATACAACGCGGGCCTGATATCGTTGGCAGGTTCGGTAATATGGCCGGCCATCACTTTTATTAATGAAATGGGCAAGCACATTTTTTCGCAGCCCGTTGCCGGTAACACATCCGATATTTTGCCATTTATTCCAGCCTATCATCCATCCATAGCGCAGGCAGCCGAGCAAGCGGCAACATCCTTCAATATTGATCTTTATCTGCCCTATTTGGTTACGTTTTGGTTGATTGGTATCGCGCTAAACTCTGCACGGTTGATATGGGGCTGGCGCAATACCTACCAGGTTAAACACAATATAAGCAACGCGCAGGTATTGGAAGCCAGCGTTGAAAAACTGCGCCGTCTACTCAAAATCAAGAAGAATGTGGCCGCCTTTGTAAGCGCTCATGTGGATGTACCCTGTATTATAGGCTATTTTAAACCGGTGATCATTTTACCGGCGGCGGTTATCACACAATTCTCGGCCGAGCAGATCCAATCCATCCTGATACACGAGATGGCGCACATCTGCCGTAACGATTATTTTGTGAATGTACTGCAACAGGTCATCGGCATCCTGTTCTTCTTCAACCCCTTCACCCTACTCATTAACCGTATTATTTATACCGAACGCGAGCACTGCTGCGACGACCTGGTACTGCATATCACCGGGCAACCGCTGGTTTATGCCCAAACCCTGCTGCAACTGGAAGAAAACCGCGAGCAAAACTGGCAACTGGCGCTGGCCGCTACCGGTAAAAAATATCATTTATTAACCCGTATTAAACGCATTATGGAAACTAAAAAACAAACAGGCAGCTTTCGCCATATATTGGTAGCGGTATCGCTGCTTACGCTGAGCATGGGCACCGTAGCCTGGCTCAACCCAGAAATTAAAGACGGTAAGCTCACCGTTATCCCCATTACCATTCCATCTCTATTAAATAACGATGCAACAGACACCGTAAAGAAACATACACCCATTAAAAAAAGCACGTCTACCCACAAAAGTACCGGCACAGGCAGGTCAACATCAAAAAGCAGCGTTAATGGAAACGGTTTCAGCTACTCGTATACTACCGATGACCCTAAGTTGAATAAACTGATGGCCGAGGTACAAAAACATGCCGAAGCCATCGGTAAGCTGTATGAAAGCGAAGAATTTAAAAAGTTAACAAGAGAAATGGACAAACATTCGGCTTATATCGATTCGTTTTATAACCGGCCCGAGTTTAAACGCCTGCAGGATTCGCTGGAACGCAAAAGCAAAGTTTTCGATATGATGAGCGAGAGCCCGGAAATGAAGACGTTAGAAAAACAGATGGAATCCATGGGTAAAGACATGGATAAATATTACAACTCCGACCAGTACAAAAAACTGGAGAAAGCCATGGAATTGCAAAGCAAACTATTGTCGGAGCAAACAAGCAACAAAGCCGAATACGAAAAACAACGCGAGGCTTATAAAAAAATAGCCGAGCAGATGAAAGCTTACAACAATAGCCCCGAAATTAAAAAAGCACAGGAAGATATGCGTGCCATGAGCAAAAAAATGCACGACTTTTACAACAGCGACGATTACAAGGCTCAACGCGATGAGATAAACCGGATGAGCGCCGAAATACGCAAAATGTCTCTATCGCCACTAGTGAAAGAGCAGAATGCCGAGGTTCGCAAATTAAGCGAGCAGATGCGCGCTTACGCCAAATCGCCCGAAATGCTGAAACAAAAAGAAGAACTGAAAAAGGCGGAGGCCGACTTAAAGGCATACCGTAAGAGTCCCGAGTTTAAAAAACATCAGGAAAAAATACAGGCCGAGGTAAACAAATTGATGAAAGACATGAAATATACCACCAAGGCAGACACTACATCTTCGGGTAAATAAGGTCAGTTAATTAATCGCGAATGTGTATTTTAGTATCCTCAATAACGGGGATACTTTTTTATGCTCAAAAAGCTTAGCATCAGCAATTACGCTTTGATTGATAACCTGGAGATCGGCTTTGCCGGTGGCCTCAACATCCTTACCGGTGAAACCGGTGCAGGTAAATCCATCATTTTAGGCGCGCTTTCGCTGATACTGGGGCAACGTGCCGAAAGCCGTTATTTTTTCAATCAGCAAAAAAAATGCGTCATCGAGGGCACCTTCCTCATCGGCGAATTTCACATCAAAGCCTTTTTTGAGGAGAACGACCTCGATTACGAAAATGAAACCGTACTGCGCCGCGAAATATCGGCCGATGGCAAATCTCGCGCCTTTGTGAATGATACCCCGGTAAACCTCACCGTACTGAAACAACTGGGCGAAATGCTGATCGATATTCACTCGCAGCATGCCACGCTCGAGATCAATGACGCCGGTTTTCAATTATTAGTGGTTGATTCTGTAGCTAAGCATACCGAACTGCTGGACGAGTACCACAGCGCATATAAAGCTTACAAAAAAGCACAAAATAAGCTGCAACAACTGATCGCCGAAAGCGATAAAGCCAGGGCCGAGCTGGATTACCAGCAGTTTCAATACGATGAGCTGGAAAAAGCAAACCTGGTAGCCGATGAACAGCCCGCGCTTGAGCAGGAACTGGCAACGCTCAATAACGCCGAAGAGATAAAACGCAACCTGCTTGGCGCCTACCATTTAATGAACGAGGGCGAGATATCTGCCCTGATCCAATTGAAGGAAGCCGGGCATTATTTGTCTTCGCTCGAGAAATTTAACCCTGTTATCGGCGAGCTGCACCAGCGCCTCAACAGTACCATCATCGAACTGAAGGATATCGCCGCCGAGATTGACGATCTGGAGCAGCATACCAATATCGACGAGGAGCGCGCCGCCGAGATCAGCGATCGTTTGAACCTGATCTACACCCTGCAAAAGAAGCACCGGGTTGCCAGCAATGAAGAATTGTTGCAAATACAACAAGACTTATCAGACAAGATACAACAAGCCCTTTTTGGCGACGAAGAAATAGCGGCGCTGCAAAAACAAATAGCAACCGAAAAGGCGAACCTGCAACAACTGGCGACCAAACTCTCTAAACAACGCATGGCGGCTATTCCGTCTATCGAAAAACAAGTACAGGCTACACTGGCCGATATGGGCATGGAACATGCTGTACTCAAAATAGAAAATACTATCGCCGCCGACTTCGATCAGAACGGTGCCGATCATATCCGCTTCCTGTTCTCGGCCAACAAGGGCCATACCCTGGCCGAGATGAGCAAGGTAGCATCAGGCGGTGAATTATCAAGATTGATGCTGTCCATCAAATCGCTCATCGCAAGTTATACCGCTTTGCCGACCATTATTTTCGATGAGATCGACACCGGCGTATCCGGCGAAGTAGCGCATAAGGTAGGCCAGGTGATGGAGCAGCTATCGGCCAACCTGCAGGTAATTACCATTACCCACCTGCCGCAAATTGCCAGCAAGGGCCAAAGCCATTATTTTGTTTATAAGGATAACCAGGGCGATACCACTTATACCCGCATCCGCCAACTCACCAATGATGAGCGCGTTTTGGAAGTAGCTAAAATGCTGAGTGGTGATAAGCCTGGTGAGAGTGCGTTGCAGAATGCAAGGGAGCTGTTAAAGTCGGGAGTTCGGAGTCCGGAGTCTTTATAGTAACAGTAAAAAAAGGGTATCATCCTGAGCTTGTCGAAGGATAGTGCGAAGGCCTCACTCACTATGGTTCGACACGCTCACCATGACAGCCCGCCCGCGTTAGGGATGGCAGCGGATACCGGCCCCCGTGGATAATGCCCTGTGCAGTATGAGCGACAGCCTGGCCGCAGGCAACGCCCAAATTGAGCGAAATGCTAAAAGCACAAAGCTGAAAGCATTGGATAACCACTTACTCGATTAAAACAAATTAATACATAAATAGTCAGATTAAAGGTATCATATTAATCATCAATCCTCTCTCTGGCGCAAGTATGTAGCACCGGTCAAATGTAGTGGCTACTTGTGCCTAATCAACAAGGGCACAAGTAGCCGTCGCGCCAGCCTTACCCTACATACTTGCGCCAGAATTGGGGCCTTCCTGTAGGCAGACAGGGATACCGGCCCGTGGCTAAGGCCCGCGCAGTATGAGCGCCCGCCTGCCGGACGGGCGGGGATGGCCCGGCCGCAGGCAACGCCCTAAAGAAGAGCCAAGAATCAAGACATCTAAAATCTTTATTCCTTACTCTTTATTCAAAACTATACAAATCCACGGCAAAAACGTCATTTGCACATCTGCACATTCACAAATATTCACATCACTACACATTTATACCTAATCCCGATAATTAATTATAATTTTACGCCCGCTAAATCAAACTAATTAAAATGGCATACAACTTATTAAAAGGTAAAAAAGGGATCATCTTTGGCGCGCTGGACGAAAACTCTATCGCCTGGAAGACCGCACTGGCATGTCATGCCGAAGGTGCCGAACTGGTATTAACCAATGCCCCTATCGCTTTGCGCATGGGCACCATCAATAAACTGGCCGAAATTACCGGCGCACCCGTTATCCCGGCTGATGTAACCAGCAACGAAGATGTGGAGAACCTGTTCGCTAAGTCGATGGAGCATTTTGGCGGCGGTGTCGATTTCATCCTGCACTCGATAGGCATGAGCATCAACGTGCGCAAAGGCAAGCACTACACCGAAAACGATTACGATTTTACCCACAAAGGTTTGGATATTTCTGCCCTGAGCCTGCACCGTGTACTGGCCATCGCCATGAAAATGGACGCTATTAACGAGTGGGGCAGCGTTGTGGCTTTAAGCTACATCGCGGCACAACGTATCTTTCCTGATTATAACGATATGGCCGATAACAAGGCTTACCTGGAAAGCATTGCCCGTAATTTTGGTTATCAGTACGGTATTAAAAAACACGTACGGGTTAACACGGTATCGCAATCGCCAACCCGCACTACAGCCGGCAGCGGCGTTAAGGGTTTCGACGGTTTTATCAGCTATGCCGAGAAGATGAGCCCGCTGGGTAATGCCAATGCAGAGCAATGCGCTAACTACTGTGTAACCCTTTTCAGTGATTTGACCCGAATGGTTACCATGCAGAACCTGTTCCACGATGGCGGCTTCTCGTTTACAGGAGTTAGCCAGGCTGTGATTGAGCAGATGGAAAAATAACATTGAACACTAATTTGCACGAATGAGTGCGAATTTCACGAATACCAAAGCCCTGCGGAGTACCGCAGGGCTTTTTGTTTGTACCTGTAATTGCTGGCCCAGCAAATGTTAAATGTTGTTAACGTATGTTAAATATCAAGGTTTTGCGGTAAATACTGCTGAACTTGCTATCATCGACATATGGTAAAACTTTAACTCACAGCACAATGTCCTACAAAAAATTAAACAACCTGTTAGGCTGGCTCTGCTTTGCAATAGCTACAACAACCTACGTTTTAACCCTCGAGCCATCAGTAAGCTTTTGGGATTGCGGCGAGTTTATCTCCTGCGCGTTTCGTCTGCAGGTATCGCATCAGCCGGGTTACCCCTTGTTTGCTATGCTGGGCAAGGCTTTTTCACTGCTTTCGATGGGCGATAACACCAGGGTGCCATATTTTACTAACCTCATGTCGGCATTGGCCAGCGGGGCTACCATCATGTTTTTGTTTTGGACAATTACCGCCTTTGCCCGGAAACTTGTATTAAAAAAAACTGCCGAAATAACTACCGAAAATACCCTGATGATTATGGCGGCAGGTTTAATAGGTGCGCTGGCCTTTACCTTTACCGATACCTTTTGGTTCTCGGCGGTAGAGACCATCGTTTTCGCCTTATCATCATTGTGTACCGCGGTGGTATTCTGGGCTATCCTGAAATGGGACACCGTCGCCGACCAGCCCCGGGCCGATAAATGGATCGTGCTGATAGCTTATGTTATCGGTTTATCCATCGGCATACACCTGCTTAATTTATTAACCATACCGGCTATCGCTATGGTGTATTACTTCCGCCGGCAGCACAACATTAATTATAAAACGGGTATCATGGCATTTCTGACAAGCATTGCCATACTGGCGCTGGTCCAGTTCGGTATCAGGGGTTATACTATCCATATCGCGGCTTATTTCGACCTGTTTTTTGTAAATAAATTGGGGATGGGTTTTGGCACCGGGGCGTTGGTCTTCTTCGCTTTACTGGTAGGTGGCTTGGTTTATGGCATCAAATACAGCATCAGGCATCAAAAACCAATGATGAACCTGGCCTTGCTGTGCCTGGTTTTTATCTACTTCGGCTACAGTTCATTTGCTTACATCCCTATCCGTGCAACGGCTAATACCGACCTTAACAACTCTCACCCTGACAATGCTTTTACCCTTTACGGCTATCTAAACCGCATCCAGTACGGCGAAACGCCCTTGCTTAACGGGCCATATTATGATGCTAAGATAACCGATCAGAGCGAAGGCAGCCCTATTTATCGTAAAGGCGAAACCCGTTATGAAGTAGCAGGCAAAACGATGAAGTATACTTATGATCATACCACCATCCTGCCCCGTATATGGAGTACCGAATCAGATGCACAATACGCACAGAACCTGGCTTTTTATAAAGATTTTCTGGGTATAGCCGACGGGCAGGCCCCCACTTTCAGCGATAACATGAAATGGCTGTTCAACTGGCAGATATACCAGATGTATGGACGCTACTTTTTGTGGAACTTTGTAGGCCGATACAACGATATGGATGGCCAGCAGGATCCATCGGGCATTAACGGCAACTGGACCAGCGGTATTTTCGATGGCAGCAAACACCTTCCCAAATCAGTTACCCAAAGTATTACGTATACGCCACTGTACGCTATTCCTTTCGTACTGGGGTTGCTGGGTATGATCTATCATTTCAGGCACAGAAAGCGCGATGCATTGATTGTTGCACTGCTTTACTTTTTTACAGGGATAGTCATTGTACTATATGTTAACCAAACTAATTTGCAACCCCGCGAAAGAGATTATAGTTACGTGGTTTCCTTTTATGCTTTTGCAATATGGATAGGTTTGGGTGTAATAGCCTTGATAGAGTTTGCCCGCACTAAGCTTACTTTACGGTTGGCTACTGCCGGCTCGTTTGCGATATGTTTGATAGTCCCTGTTTTGCTGGCCGTAAAAGAATGGCGCAGTCATGACCGGTCGACCAAAATGACGCCGCACGATATGGCCTATAACTTCCTGATATCCTGCCCTAAAAACGCTATTTTGTTCACCTATGGCGATAACGACACCTACTCGTTGTGGTACGATCAGGAAGTGGAAGGCATAAGGCCCGATGTGCGGATCGTCTGCCTGAGCCTGTTCAGCTCTGATTGGTACATCCACCAGATGCAGGGTAAAATGAACCAGTCGGCTCCGCTGCCCATCACCATGAATTTCGATAAATATAAAGATGGCACCCGCGACGTGATTTACTATAACGATGCGAAGATACCCGGAGCTGTTGAGGCTAAAGATGTGTTCGATTTCGTTACCTCTGACGATGCCCGTGCCAAAGCTGAATATTCAAACGGAGAAGCACTGAATTACCTGCCCACCAAACATTTTAAATTACCCATTAATGCTGATGAACTGGTTAAAAACGGTGTAGTTACCCCCGACCAGAAAGACAAACTGGCCCAAACTATGGAGTGGACGTACAACAGTAATTATATGATGAAAGATAACCTGGCCATATTGGATATACTGGCACATAATAACTGGAAGCGCCCCATCTGCTTTACCGCTACCATGAACACCGAAAGTATGGCCGGCCTAATGCCGTATCTGTATAAAGAAGGTTTTACCTATCGCCTCATTCCGTTTAAACACGATAGCACATTGCACGATGACTATAGTAAAACCAATAGCCTGGTAATGTACCATAACGTGATGGATAAGTTTAAATACGGCAAATTTAAAACCGCAAAATACCTGGATAATGTGTCAACCCTGCAGTTTTATGATCTGATGCAGGGTACATTTATAAGCCTGGCCCGCGGACTGACGCACGATGGGCATCCTGGCCTGGCGCTAAAAGCACTGCATAAATTTGATGCCGAAATGCCTGATATTACACCCGATATCGATTCGGCCCGAAACAAATACCTGCTGGCCGATGCCGCTTATAATCTGCACGATGCAGCGTTAGGTAAGAAATATATCAAAACTGTCGACAGTTATATTACCGACCAGTTAGATTATAACTACGCGCTATTGCAGGATAGACAACCAGCCCTTAACCTGCGGGATATACAGCTATCCCTGCAGTTGCTTAATGCCATGGCGGATACTGCTAAAACCAATAATGACCCCGAATTGAGCGCACAATTATCCGGCAAGTTTAAGGACTATAGCAGCAAATTCGGAATGCTGCAAACGAGATAGTCCTGTTTTAAATTCGAATAAAACGAAGCCTTCCAATATTTTGGGAGGCTTTGCCTGTTATAACACTTTACCAAAATCATCTACCACAAAACGATCAGGTTTTTTGGAGTCGTAAATGATGGCTATCTTATCTCCAGTCTTAAAAATGCCCGGCTTAAAACTAACACCATACTGTTTGGTAAGATGCTCCCAATGATGCGTGGTATAACGTATAATAGGATAGTAAGTTGTGGTATCGACAAAGTTATTGTCGATACCGCCTTTCGTAACTTTCTCCACCAGTTCAACTATCACAGCCTCTGCTTTTATTCCGCGCCGTTTGATCCAAACCTTCTGCATCGTTACCTTAACAACAGCGAAAACAACAATTAAGACGAAAACGCCAACCTTGGCAAGCTTTACAATAAGACCGGGATCCATACCAAGGCAATTTAAAAAGAAAACCCGATACAAGCCGCTCGCAAAAAGTCTTTACAAATAGTTGTATATTAGATAAAAACCTCAATCATGACCAAACATTATCCAAAACTTTTATTGCTGATATTGACCACTGCGTTCTGTGCCTGCAAACAGCCTTCAGGCCAAAGCAGCACCGCTTTAGCCGACTATCTGAAAGATAGCAGCGCCATACCCCGCACCGGTGGAATACAGATGATCAAGATCAATACACCCAAAGGAAAATTCAACATCTGGACAAAAAAGATCGGTAATAACCCAAAGATTAAATTGCTGCTTCTAAACGGCGGGCCGGGTTGCACGCATGAGTATTTTGAATGCATGGAAAGCTTTCTGCCTGCCGAAGGTATCGAGATGATCTATTACGACCAGTTAGGTTGTGGTAATTCCGACAACCCGAAGGATACCAGCATGTGGGAACTGCCACGCTTTGTGGAAGAAGTTGAGCAGGTTCGCCAGGCACTTAAGCTGGATAGCACCAACTTTTATTTGCTTGGTCATTCATGGGGTGGCATACTGGCAATGGAGTACGCGCTGAAATACCAGAAGAACCTGAAAGGTCTGATCATATCCAACATGATGTCGAGCTGCCCGGATTATGGTAAATACGGCGAAGAGGTGCTGGCCAAGCAATTTGACCCTAAAGTATTGGCGCGCATACGCGAGATAGAAGCTAAAAAAGATTTTGACAACCCGGAATATATGCAGTTGCTGATGCCTAATTTTTATGCCAAACACATTTGCCGTTTCCCGGTTGATCAATGGCCCGAGCCGGTTAACCGCTCGCTGGGTAAATTAAACCATTCGTTATATGTTACCATGCAGGGCCCGAGCGAGTTCGGCATCGGCGGCAACCTCACCAATTGGGATCGTAAAGCACAGCTGAAAAACATCACTGTACCGGCATTAAGCATAGGTGCCCAATACGATACCATGGACCCTAAACACATGCAATGGATGGCCACCCAATTTAAAAACGGCAGCTACCTGTATTGCCCCAACGGTAGCCACATGGCCATGTACGATGACCAGTTGATGTATATGAACGGGCTGATCAAATTTATAAAAGGTGTTGACGCGGGTGAGAAGAGTGTGAAATTGTAAAAGCGAAAGGTATTAAATTGAGCGACACGTGCTGAGGTAATCTTCAATCTTCTCCTCGAATGATACTTTGCGCTTACTTAGCTATGCGGACTAGTTTTTGTAAAGTATCTTCATCATGAAACTATACTTAACTTTCTCTTAATGTACTCCAGATTGTTAAACGTTTTTTGATTTAATAATATATGCGACTTGAGAAAGTAACAAAAAACATTCATTTCTGCAAAAGTTGCCGCAAGAGTTTGTTTGCTATGATCAGAATCAAACCATGTGAACTCAACCTTAATTTCCTCTTTATCATAGGTACTTGTTAAAGTACTCTCAAAATCATGATATAAATATGTTTGAAAACTAACTTCTCGGCTTAGCAAAGCAATTATCGCACTTTGTAATGTCGAAACAAATACTGTAGCAATATCAAAATAAATTTCTATGTCCTCTATTTTAGGATTTTGGATCTCCTTTTCAATTCTATCCCGATAACTGGTCAGTCTCTGCAAAAGACGATAATCAAAAACACCGACACTATGAATAAATTCAAGTTTATCCTTAAGTTTAAATCCATGTTTTGCAACAGTTTCTAACAAATTACCTGCGTATAAAAATGTATCTAATTGACAATCTACAGCAAAACTTATTTCGGCAGCGCACTCAATTAGTGGTTCAGCCCTTGCGTCTGTGAAACTGACCAATAACTGCTCAGCTTTGCCTAAATGATCAAAAGCAAAAAATTCAGTGTCTGGGCCAGGTGGGGTGGTTCCAGCACCGCCCGAGTATTTAAAAAAATCAATATTATCTAATAAAAGTTCTCTTAATTTCTTAGACTTCTCCATACTGTAATATCACTCTTTAAACGAATATCGTAAAAGCACTTAAATCCAACAAAAAAGCCCTACGATCTCTCGCAGGGCTTTCAAATATTCAAAAAGCTTCCAGCTTTATGCTTTCAGCTCAACAGCTTACTGTTTAGCGTATTTAAAGTTTTTACCGATAAACTTAGCGTTTTCGCCCAATTCTTCTTCGATACGCAGCAACTGGTTGTATTTAGCGATCCTGTCCGAACGAGAAGCCGAACCGGTTTTAATCTGGCCGCAGTTTAAGGCAACAGCTAAGTCGGCAATGGTAGCATCCTCAGTTTCACCCGAACGGTGGCTCATTACCGAAGTGTAACCGTGGGTTTGCGCTAAAGTAACCGCGTCGATAGTTTCGGTTAAGCTGCCAATCTGGTTTACTTTTACCAGTATCGAGTTGGCGGTATCTTCGTCAATACCTTTTTGCAGGCGTTTTACGTTAGTTACAAACAAGTCGTCGCCAACTAACTGTACTTTGCCGCCTAATTTCTCGGTCAGCAATTTCCAGCCGGCCCAGTCATCCTCGGCCATACCATCTTCAATCGAAATGATTGGGTATTTAGCTACCAGCGAAGCCAGGTAATCTGCTTGCTCTGCGCTGCTGCGGATGGCGCCTTTATCGCCTTCAAATTTGGTATAATCGTATTTACCGTCTTTGTAAAACTCAGATGCGGCACAGTCGAACGCGATGTAAATATCAACACCTGGTTTGTAACCGGCTTTTTCGATAGCTTTTAAAATGGTTTCAACACCATCTTCGGTACCTTCAAAAGTTGGCGCAAAACCACCTTCATCGCCCACTGCGGTCGACAGGCCGCGGTCATGTAATATTTTTTTCAGGTTGTGGAACACCTCGGTACCCCAGCGTAAAGCCTCGCTGAACGATGGCGCGCCAACCGGCATGATCATAAACTCCTGGAACGCGATAGGCGCGTCAGAGTGTGAGCCGCCATTCACGATGTTCATCATCGGGATAGGTAAAGTATTGGCGTTAACACCGCCGATGTAACGGTACAGCGGCTGGCGGCTTTCCTGCGCGGCAGCTTTGGCCACGGCCAGCGATACACCTAAGATAGCGTTAGCGCCCAGTTTGCCTTTATTTTCAGAACCGTCCAGTTTGATCATCAGCTTATCGATAGCGTTCTGCTCAAACACATCCATGCCTTTCAGTTCTTTAGCGATAACGTCGTTTACGTTGGCAACAGCTTTTAAAACACATTTGCCCATATATACGGCCTTATCGTTGTCTCGCAATTCAACAGCTTCGTGAACACCGGTAGATGCGCCCGAAGGAACAGCAGCACGGCCCAAGGCACCGTTTTCGGTTAAAACTTCAACTTCAATGGTTGGGTTGCCGCGCGAGTCGAGTATCTGGCGGGCGTGAACGTCGATTATAATGCTCATACTTTATGTTATCGGTTAATGGTAATTCGTATTAAATTATTGTGTTATTGAGTGATTTCAAGTCAATTTTTTGACATAGATCAACTAAAAACAGCGCTAAATTAGCAAAATTTCGCTACTAACTCACTAAAAAGCCAAATGATAACATTTTTTTTGTGTATAATTTACACTAAGGGGCTTTTTATTTCGAATTTCGGATTTTCAATTTCGGATTTACCTTGATTCGGATGCCAAATGTTTAAAATTTAAACACTTGTCATGCTGAACTTAGCATCCCATCATAATAGTCTGCGATTTGCTTCGATAAGAAATAATAAACTTGCACTGGCGCAAGTATGTGGGGCAGGTTGCGTGATGGATACTTGTGCTTATATTGGCGCAAGTATGTAGGGTAGGTTGCGTGAGCCGGATACTTGTGCCTATTCGGTCATTCAATAAGTCAATCATTATTTTCAGGGCGTTTCCCTGCGGGTCGGGCTTTCCACTCATACTACACAGGCATTAGCCACAGGCCGGTATCCGTTTCAACCCCTAACGCATTCCGTCAACTAACAAACAAACCCGTCACGAACTCACAACCGGTAACCCATAACTCGCAACTCCTATTCCCACTTAAACGTCTTCACCGCAACAGTATATACAATCGCCATCCATACAAACAGGATCAATATCTGGTGATTTACATCCCAAAGGTTAGCGCCTTCGAAGGCTACTTTACGCATGGCATCGTTAAGATAAGTTAGCGGCAAAGCTTTGCTTATGGGTTGCAGCCAGCTTGGGAAAGCGCTGATAGAAAAGAAGGTTCCCGACAGCAGGAATTGCGGCAAGGTAATAATATTGGCAATCGGCGGTACGCTGCTTTCGTTTTTGGCGATGCCCGATACCACGAAGCCAAAACCCATAAACACAATTAGGCCGAGGATGGATAGCACCAGCATATTCAGTACTGTTATAAAACCATGTATCAGTGTAAAGCCAAAGGCGAAGTGTCCTATACCGATGATGAACAACGCACCCAATAACGAGAAGCTGATACGGGCCAGCATTTCGCCTAAAACAATGCTGTAGCGCTTAACCGGCGTAGCAAAAAAGCGTTTGATCACCAGAGTGATACGCAGGCTCAGAAATACGAATGCTGTACCGAAAACCCCGCTGCTCAACAATGAAAAACCCAACTGACCTGGCAATATAAAGTCGATGGTTTTGTACTCGCGGCCATGTACGGTGGTTTCTTTCAACTCGGCAACAGGCGGCGGGGCTGCGCCACCCATGGTGTTGATCTGGTAAAAAATGGCGTTGAGCAATGATTTCAGGATATTTCCTTTCTCCATCGACGCCTGGGTATATTGCACGTTCAATGTGAAGGGCGGTTTTACGTCGCCATTCTTTTTAATATCGATAACCGCGTCGAGCGTGCCTTTTTCGAGGTTCTTGCTCATTTCGGCCTCGCTATCGGTCTCCACCAGGTGGATCATCTTGGTATGTTTCAAAGCCTGGTAGATGGGATTGCTTGTATCGCAATCCTTAGCCACGCCCACATCAATGGTTACACCGCCACCACCAATAAACCCAAATACCAGGATAAATATTAATGGAAATGCCAGGCTAAATACCACCGCCGAAGGGCTGCGCGTAATAGCCCTGAAACTCGCCTTGGCGATAGCCATCGTTGCCTTGAAATTACTGTATGGTTGTTGATCTGCCATCGATATATCTTGTAGATTGTAACTGCTAAATATTTGACTTTTTAATTTTGAATTTTGACTTAGCTTTCCCGCCACTCCTTGCCCGTTTTGGCTATGAAAACATCCTCAAGGTTGGCTTTCTTCACTTCTTTTTTACGCTCGAAGCCCGAGGCTACCAATTCGTCGATAAAAGTGTCGGGGGTATTAATGCCGATGATATGTCCGCCATCCACAAAAGCTACACGGTCGCAAAGCACTTCTGCTTCATCCATATAATGCGTGGTGATCACTACGGTAGTACCATTGGCGCGTATCTCTCTGATCAAATCCCAAAGGTTACGACGGGCCTGCGGGTCGAGACCAGTAGTGGGCTCATCCAGGAACACGATACGAGGATTGTTAATCAATGTTGTGGCGATAGAGAAACGTTGTTTTTGCCCGCCCGAAAGCTCTTTATATTTAGCTTTGGCCTTATCATTCAGGGCAACTTTCTCCAGCATTTCGGCAGCACTTACTTTAATGCCGTACAATCCGCTGAATAGTTCGATCAGCTCGGTAAGATTAAGTAGCGGGTAATAACCGGCTGCCTGTAATTGCACACCAATGCGTTTTTTAATGCTGTCGGCATCGGTATCTATATTAAACCCATCAACGGTAATATCGCCCGATGTTTTATCTCTAAGCGTCTCGATGATCTCGAGCGTGGTGGTTTTGCCGGCACCGTTAGGGCCAAGCAAACCGAATATCTCGCCCTCGTAAACCTCAAAGCTGATGCCGTTAACGGCCGTAAAATCATCGTATTTTTTTACCAGGTTATTTACTGTAATAATAGGTTTTTGTGCCATGCTGTAAAAATCGTATACCGGGCGCAAATATCAATCATTTTTTCGGTGAACGGCAGCTTTTTTTAGGTAAACACAAGGTTTTTACATTTTAGCGCTTTTCAATAAATGATGCATCAAATATTAAGCTGTTAATGAAGTTCTTCTTTTAGGAGGTTAGGGGCTCACGATATCTTATCCCAACTCAAACCACCATTAGGCAATACGGTGGGTTGGTTCAAAATGGCGTTTTCGGGCAGTTCCAATTGCGGGTCCTTTTCAAATATCTCTTCCACGCCTTGGCGCGCCAGCAGCAGCATTTGCTGATCGGTGGCCAGGTTGGCCAGCTTCAGGTCGAGCACTCCGCTTTGCTGCGTACCTTCGATGTTGCCAGGGCCGCGCAATTGCAGGTCGATCTCTGATATCTCGAAACCATTATTGGTTTTCACCATCGTTTCCAGGCGTATCTTACCATCGTTGCTCAACTTCTGGCTGCTCATCAAAATACAGTACGATTGCTCAGCGCCACGACCCACGCGTCCGCGTAACTGGTGCAATTGTGACAAACCGAACCGCTCGGCATTTTCGATGATCATCACCGAGGCGTTGGGCACGTTTACCCCTACCTCGATAACCGTTGTGGCCACCATAATATGCGTTTCGCCACGCACAAAACGCTCCATTTCTACCTGCTTATCGGCGGCGCTCATTTTGCCGTGCACAATGCTGATGCGGTACTGCGGCAGCGGAAACTCGCGCGACATAACCTCAATCCCATCTTGCAGGTTCTTCAGATCCAGCTTTTCGCTCTCTTTGATCAGCGGATAAACCACGTATATCTGCCGGCCCTTCGACATTTCATGGCGCATAAAGCCGAACATCCTCAGGCGGTGGCTTTCGTAAAAATGGATAGTTTCGATAGGTTTGCGGCCTTTCGGTAGCTCGTCAATTACGGACACATCCAGGTCGCCGTACAACGTCATGGCCAGGGTGCGGGGTATGGGCGTGGCCGTCATTACCAGCACGTGCGGCGGCACAATATTCTTCCGCCAAAGTCGTGCGCGCTGTTCAACGCCAAAGCGGTGCTGCTCGTCGATCACTACAAACCCCAAATTCTTAAAAACGACTTTGTCCTCAATCAACGCGTGGGTGCCTATCAATATCTTCAGTTCGCCGTTCTCCAGTTTTTCGTGGATCACTTTACGCTTTTTTGCCGAAGTCGAACCTGTTAATAAAGCCACTTCCAAAAAACTATCGTCGATCAAACTCTCAATCGAAGCGTAGTGCTGCGCAGCCAATATTTCCGTTGGTGCCATAATACAGGTTTGATAGCCGTTATCTATTGCCAGCAGCATGCTCATCAATGCCACCACCGTTTTGCCGCTGCCCACGTCGCCCTGCAATAAACGGTTCATCTGTATGCCGCGCTGGGTATCCTGGCGTATCTCTTTCAGTACCCGCTTTTGGGCGTTGGTTAAATCGAAGGGCAACTTATTGGCGTAAAAATTATTAAAGTAATCGCCTACCTTTTCAAAAACATTGCCTTTAAATTTCAGGTTATGCTGCACCTTGTTCTTCAGCATCTTAAACTGGATGAAGAACAACTCCTCGAATTTTAACCGGTTAGTAGCAGCCGCCAGTTTAGCGGCATCGGCCGGGAAATGAATATTGAGGTAAGCTTCGCGGCGGCTCATCAGCTTAAACCGGTCGATAATATGCTGAGGGATGTTTTCGGTAATGTCCTTGCTGGTTTGTTCCAGCAGGTTAGCCACCAGTTTTTGGATGCCCTTACTATCCAGCATAAACGATTTAAGCTTTTCGGTAGAGCTATAGGCTGGTTGTAGCGTGAGGTTGCCCTTCTCTTTCAGCGCATTAGGCGAGTACAGCTCAAGTTCAGGGTGCGCCATCTGGGCCTTGCCGTTAAAAAAGCCCGGCTTACCAAAAACGATATAGGCCTTGCCTACCTCTATCATTTTCTCCACCCATTTAATACCCTGAAACCACACCAACTCCAGCGGCCCGGTATCATCGTTGCTTTGCACTACCAATCGCCTGGTATGTTTTTCGCCCACCACCTCTTTGCTGCGCACACGTACGATCAGCTGTACGTGGGGCAATTCGGCAGTTAATTGCGCAACCTTATAAAAACGGGTACGATCAATATATTTATACGGATAAAACTTCAGCAGATCGGCAAAATCACTCAATCCCAATTCCTTTTGCAATACCTCGGCGCGCGATGTGCCCACGCCCTTAAGGTATACCAATGAAGTGTGGAATATTTGCTGGTTCAAGTGGTAGGATATTATTTTAAACCGTCATTGCGAGGCACGAAGCAATCCCAAATAGGCAGAGCCGCTCTGCAAGTCGGGGATTGCTTCGTCCCTCGCGATGACGTGATGGAGAAATTGTATTTATGCTGTTGTATGGTTTGAAAACTGAAATATTGTAAAGTTTTAACTCAGTCATTCAATCCCTCAGTCATTCAATCATTATTATGTGGGCGTTGCCTGCGGCCGGGCTATCCACTCATACTGCGCGGGCCTTAGCCACATAGCCGGTATCCGCTGCTATCCCTAACGCGTTTCAGTCCGGAGTCTTGAGTCAGCAGTCTTGAGTATTGGCTCGGGACTAAAGACTCACGACTCCGGACTATTCTTTATAAGCCGTTACCGAAATCTCGATATTAACGTTTTTAGGCAATACCGACACCTGCACAGTTTCCCTTGCCGGAAATTTATCTGTAAGGTACGAACCGTAAACCGAGTTCACTTTGGCGAAATCATTCATATCGGCCAAAAAAATGGTAGTTTTTACCACGTTGCTCAAATCCAAACCGGCTTCATTTAAGATAGCCTTAATGTTGCGCATTACCTGGTGAGTTTCGCTTTCAATATCGCTGGTCACCAGGTCACCGGTTTCGGGGTTCATAGCTATCTGGCCCGAAACAAATAAAAAATCGCCGGCTAAAACAGCCTGGTTGTATGGGCCTATAGGCGCAGGCGCCTTATCGGTTTTAATAATGCTTTTCATTAAATATGGTTAAGTTTATGGTATATAAAGCCATTGCAGGCCGTTACTTTTTGAGCAGGTAGCCGTATATTAGCTTCCAGAGGATGCCGGCTAAAAACAGGATAATGGCTGTAGCATTAATAACATGCATAACCCTGAGGTTAAAGCTTGTGGGCCTGTTGGGATCTTTTTTCCGAAAGAAATACATAACTCAAATTTACATAAAATTAATTTTCAATGCCAAAGCACAGCGCCGGAATATTATTGTACCGCAAAACCTCATTAGCAGCTGAGTTTTTCCTGGTGCATCCCGGCGGCCCCTTCTTTAAAAACAAAGACGATGGCGCCTGGAGCATCCCCAAAGGTGAGTTTGATGCAGATGAAGACCCGCTTACCGCCGCCCGCCGCGAGTTTGAAGAAGAGATCAGCATAAAGCTTACCGGCAATTTTATACCCTTAACATCCATCACCCAAAAAGGCGGCAAGGTAGTACAAGCCTGGGCTGTTGAAGGCGATATAGATGCTAAGAGCATCCAAAGCAATACTTTTACTATCGAGTGGCCGCCCCGCTCGGGTAAAATGGCCACTTTCCCCGAAGTTGACCGCGCAGGTTGGTTTAGTTATGATGAGGCTGTTAAAAAGATCAATGCTGCGCAGGTTGCGTTTTTGGATGAAATGCGCGATATCTTGAACAAAGAATAAGGAGCAAGGAACAAAGACGAATTATCGTATTTACTCTTAACCCGCGTTAGGGATAGCAGTGAAAAGCCCGGAGTGAGCTTCTATCAGCGAACGAGGACTTGTAACGGATAGCCTGGGCCGCAGGCAACGCCCATTTAATTTTTTTGTGTAATCCGTATAGAATTATACATTTTTTCTTTAATAGTGTCTATTCCTGAATGGTTTAAATTATATCCAAAAAAAATCATATAGGTGTAAGGCGGGCTTTTTTGTATCAAGATATCAAACTTATCATAAACATAATCTTTGTTGTATTGAGGTTCGTCACTGATCTTTTCCCCCGAAAACTTAATCACCTTCTTACCATCAATAATTAACGTCTTTCGAGCTTTTATTGTCGATATTTGATGGGTTTCACTATCTGTTGAATACAAAAACAAGCGCACCATCCTTTCATATCCGGTATCTAAGGATACGTTGGCTTTATATTTATAGCAGAACAGGGCGAGGTTAATATTTTCATCATCATAGTCGGCTATTGAAAGATTCTCAAACATTTGCGGATTTGGGTTACCTACTGAAGAATCCTTCGAAATCAGGTATTGCGACCGGATCGCAAATGTAGAGTCGAATAAGCTAAACTCCTTTTGCTGATATACCTTTTTCTTTTTGGCGCTCGGCTGGGGTGCCAGGAAAAAAATAAGACAAGCCCCTAAAATAAAGAACATGGCTATACCCGTTATTTTTAAAATATTAATTTGAACCTGTGATAATGCCATTGAATGACGGGATTGCTTGCTCTCTAACATACAAAAAATTAATAGACAGCCAGCCCCCTACTCCCCCAAATAAAACCCTTATATTTGTAACCTCTTACAAATAAATATCATGACTGCATCTGTGTTAGCGCAAAACCTGCGGGGATCTGAGATCATCAAGATCGCCGGCGAGGTGAATGAAATGAAACGTCAGGGACAAAATATCGCCAATTTAACTATTGGTGACTTTGATTCGAACATCTACCCTATTCCCGATGAGCTGAAGCAAGGGATTATTGATGCTTATCATCAAAATCAAACCAATTACCCGCCTGCCGACGGTGTCTTGGCCCTGCGCGAAAGCGTTTCCGACTTTTTACAAGCTAACTATAAACTGGATTATAAGCCCAACCAGATATTGATATCAGGCGGCTCGCGCCCGTTGATCTATGCTACTTACCTGGCCTTGGTAGACCCGGGCGATAAAGTGGTTTTCGCGGCGCCATCGTGGAACAACAACCATTATTGCGACCTGCTGAAAGCCAATGGCGTTTCGGTAGATACGCACCCCGAAAATAACTTTATGCCTACGGCCGACGAGTTACGTCCACATGTTAAAGGTGCTACTTTGCTGGCCCTTTGTTCGCCGCTCAACCCAACCGGCACCATGTTCAGCAAACAAAATCTCGAGGAAATATGCGACCTGGTGATCGCCGAAAATAAAAACCGAAAAGAAGGCGAAAAGCCGTTATACCTGATGTACGATCAGATCTATTCGCAACTGACATTCGGTGGTCACGAGCACTTTGACCCGGTAAACCTGCGCCCCGAACTGAAGGATTATGTAGTTTATATCGACGGTGGCTCAAAATGCTTTGCCGCAACAGGAGTGCGTGTGGGCTGGGGTTTTGGCCCGGCAGCCATTATCGAAAACATGAAAGCTATTGTTGGCCACATGGGGGCATGGTCGCCTAAGGCCGAGCAGGTTGCTATGGCGAAATTTTTGAAAGACGCACCAAGCGTAAGCGCTTACTTGGCCAAACTAAAAAGCCGCGTACAAACCAGCCTGCAAACTTTATACAACGGTTTTAAACAACTGAAAGACGAAGGTTTCGCGGTAGACGCTATTGAACCGATGGGCGCCATTTACCTGACCGTTAAAATTGACTATACCGGTAAAACCACACCCGATGGCGACCTGATCAAAGATTCGGCCGATATGAATTTTTACCTCATCCGCGAAGCGGGTTGTGCCCTAGTGCCATTCTCGGCCTTCGGCACCGACGACAGCCTGAGCTGGTTCCGCGTATCGGTTGGCGCCACCGCCCTTGCTGATATTGAAAGCGTATTGCCGAGGATAAAAGCAGCGTTGGTCAAGTTGAAATAATCCCTCTCCGGTCATGCCGAACTTGTTTCGGCACCTCACAGGACAAGTATATAATAGCGATAGGTTAAAACTTATCGCTGTTTTTGTTTATGGGCATTTCTGTTATCTTTAGTTTATGAAGAGAGTTTTACTGGTGATGTTATTGTTGGTGATTTGCTTGGCTGGCTTTGCGCAAAAGAAGCGGAAACTCATGCAGCCACCACCACCACCGCCAACTGCTGCTCAACAAAAAATTATCGACTATCACGATGATTGTGTACATAGAGATACCTACACCGCTAAACAACGTCTAAAGTTCTATCCATTCAATAAAGCCACTCAAGTTATCCTGGCTTCATTCTACGGCCCGCTACCTAACATGGAGCCTACTGATACAGCCGGAGTATATCGACCAGTACACGGACTTAAACTCCCTGGCGTGGATACAGTAGGCAAATTAAAAGATCCGTTTAATAGCAAGAAGGTGGATTACTCTGCTTTTATGGAGCAGATTACATTGACCCAAAGCCAGGTAACGAAGCTTACCGATATTTTTTATAACATTGGCATACGCAACACACCACTGCCACCGGGCGTGTTAGAAACAGCCGATCCTGGAGCTTCGTGCTTTAATCCCAGAAATGCTATTTTATTCGTTAACGCCAAAGGCGATACATTTGCCTATATCGAAATTTGTTTCGAATGCGAAAGGTTTGTATTGTATCCCGAAAAAATAAAAATGTGGGCTTGGTGCGATGATAAATGGACCTTGATCAGAAATTATTTTGCCGCCAGAGGTATTAGGTGGGGTGCAATTTTTTTAAACAGGCGCACCTATAAACACAAAAAAGTGGATAGGATCAAAATATAATACTAAACCACGCCCACCACATTCCGCATATAATTCTCAATCGTAGCCGTATCAACCACATCAGCTATCAAACCGATATACATATCCGGGCGAACGATGATTGTTTTGCGCTGATCAGCTTTCACCTCAAAAGCATCGAACACATGGCGGTTTTTATTGCTGGGTGGCAGGTAAAAAAAGTTGAGCGTTTGCGCATAGTTTTGGGTTATCCAACGGGCAAGGCTAAATAATTCGGTTTCGGGAATGTGACCTAAAGCAATTAATGTAAAGCCGGGCTTGCCGCACCATTCGTGCAGGTCGGTCTCTTCGCGCTTTTTTTCGTCGAAAACTTTCAGATAAGGAAGCCTATCGCCCGCTTTTATTTGGCTGAATTGACTTAAATGCAGGTTCAGTTTGCTTTGGCGATAGCTGATGCCGGTTTGTGATATTACCTGAAACAGCTTCTGCTTAATTGTTGCGTTACTCCACATCATCTTAAGCAGCCGGGGCATAATCCAGCGTTTAAAAAAGCTTACCATCGGGTTACCCGACATGGCAATATTAAATGCTTTATCGGTCGACTTTAGCAATGATTTTGCCACAGGCATCCGTTCATCCACATAACTATTTAAAATGGCTTCGCCGGTTTGTTTATTAATTACGCCTGCCAGTTTCCAGGCCAGGTTATAGGCATCCTGCAAACCGGTATTCATGCCCTGCCCGCCAACCGGCGAGTGGATATGCGCGGCATCGCCCACCAAAAAACACCGGCCGCTTCTAAACTTTTCGGCCATACGGTGATGCAGTTTATAGGTAGTAAACCAGTGGCATTGTGTTATTCTTTGTTCCTTGCCGGTAACTTCTTTAAGCCGGGGCAGCACATCATCCAGCGTAACTTCCTTGCCTTCAACCCCGGACGGTATATTGCCGATGATGCGAAAGCGGTTAGGTTCCGGAAACGGGAAAAAGCCTGTAAAACTATTTGGCGATAAGTGGATATTCATATAATCCGTCGGCTGAGTATCCAATTCCACGTCGGCCAGGTAAAAATAATGCGGATAGGTATCGCCGTTAAAAGCGATATTTAACTGCTTACGTGCAGTGCTATGTGCGCCATCGGCACCAATTAGCCAATCAGCGCTTAGCTGATATTCTTCACCAGTTCCGTTTACTAGGGTAACAACTACCTTGTCTGCTCGCTGATCGATGTCTTTCAAAATGGTGTCCCAGTAAACCGGACAACAGTTTTGGGTAAGGTAATCGAGCAACACACGTTCGTTTTTATATTGCGGGTAAAGTAATACATAAGGAAACGGAGTTTTACCCTGCCCTATTTCTCCTATCGGTAAGGTTGCCAGTTGCTTACCCTTTTGGTTAAAGATAAGGCCTTGCGCTGGTTTTCCGTTAGCTAAAACCGAGCTAACTACACCCAACTGCCGATATATCTCGAGCGACCGGGCTTGCACCACAATAGCGTTTGAGTGTTGCGTAATACCTTGCTTACTATCAACAATAACCGGCTGTATGCCGTAGCGCAGCAGTTGTGCCGCCATCATCAATCCGGTGGGCCCGGCGCCGATGATCAAAACTGAGGTATGTTGTGCGCCCGGTTTCATTAATTCAGGAACAGAATAAAAGGAAAATGGTTGGTTTTTTATGCAGCTCAGGCACCTGCTTTTTCCAGTCTGCAACGCTTTGAGTTTTGATCAGTTCATCTTCCGCAGTAATGTTGCAGGCAATGCACAAGCGGGTAGTGGGTTTGCAACTGCGTAACACTTCTTCCAGCATCTGGTTATTGCGGAACGGCGTTTCGATAAACAATTGCGTCTGCTTAAAGCGCTCAGCATACCCTTCCAGTTCTTTAATGCGTTTTGCTCGCTGGGCCTTATCAATAGGAAGGTAGCCATGAAAAGTAAAGCTTTGTCCGTTAAAACCCGAAGCCATAAGCGCCAGTAAAATGGAGCTTGGCCCAACCAGGGGCATCACTTTAATGCCGCGTTTATGCGCCTCGTCTACGATGTCCGCACCTGGATCTGCAACGCCGGGGCAACCGGCTTCGCTCATCAAACCTACATTTTTACCGCTTTCCAGTCCTTTAAAAAAATGGGCCAAACCCTGCTCACGGGCATGTTTGCCGTAGTCATGAATTACCAATTCACTCTGCGGAGTTTTCAGCCCTGCTTCCTTTAAAAACCGACGCGCGGTTTTTTCGTTCTCAACAATATACTCGTTGAGTTGGTTTATCGTTTCAATCAGGTATGGCGTAAACGATTTTGCCGCGGCGTTATCGGCAAGGGGTACAGGTATCAGGTAAAGCGTCCCTTTTGGCATGTTGCAAAAGTCATTCTTTTTTTTCGTAAATTAAGGCTTGAAAAGGAGATCAATCTTATGAGATCATTAGGTATCAACTGGTTTATTGAAGGCCGTATTGATTTTGAACACAAAAAATACATTTTACTGGATTATCTGCAGGAAATTAACCGGCACTTTAACAAAAGCTGCCTGTACCCAAACCTTACCGACCTGATATTCCACTACAATAATCTATTAAGTTTTAAGGAAAATAAAAACTCATTGCAGCAGGCATTTCCGCAGCGCTTAACGCAAATCGAGATCACGGCTCTGAAACTTACCTACCAAAAGATAGTGGAGGATGATAACGCCCTGAAAGAGATCGAGCAGATCATCGCCTATGCCATGGGGCAAATGGATCCGGCTATTAAAACAGGTAAAGAGATCTATGATTTTGTGGAGCGGCACCTCAATATCGAAACCGTCGGTGTAGTACCATTGATACCTTATCATGGCTACTTTTCGCTAAGCAACGGCGATAGCGGCGGGCATTTTGTATACGAGTACCAGATCACCCTTTTTGAAGGAAAGGATGATAAATACCGCGGCATCAATACCCGCTTTGTAGATGTTTACGAGCGCAATTTTACCAATACCCCCGAAGGCATCAAAAGCGATCTGATCTATCGCTACAAACACCTGCCCAACCCGGCAGTATATCATGTAGAAAGCGATATCGCCTTCCCGATGGAACAAACTTTATTGCCCGTGGCTAAGAAAAGTTTGGTGAAGTATATTTCACAAGTGGCTTAGTTTAGTCCATGGTTAATAGTCGATAGTCCATAGTTTTCATTTTTCTATGAACTATCGACTACGGACTAAAAACTTAAAACACCACCTTACCCATTGCCGTAACCAGCGATGAGATACGCACAGCGTCAAAAATGCGCTCTTCGGTGGTGCCCATTTGTATCAGCGAGTTTTCGTGCGCGTTTACACACATTTCGCAGCCGTTCACTGCCGAAACGGCCAGGCTCATCAGTTCAAAAAACTCTTTACCGGTAACAGGTTTCATCATGATCTGCATCCGGATACGCGCCGGTATCTGGGTGTATTTTTCCTTTTGTGTAAAGTGGCGAAAACGATAAAACACATTGTTTGATGCCAGTAACGACGCACAGGCAGCAGCCTCGGCAATATCAGCATCGGTAGCGCCTTGTTCGGCAGCGTATTTGGTAAAATATTCGGTAAGCGGTTTGTTGTTGTTATTGATGGCTGTAGTTAAACCCAGTAATCCGCACTCTTTGGTGCTTAAATGCTCGGAAGTTAACGTACTGGTAAAGTTCAGCTTCAAGTCACGCAGGTAGCGCGATTCGCCTTTTTCCAGTAAAGTCAGGCTATCGGTCCGGTAGCCTGTATCAAGGCCAAGGCTCTGCAGTATCTCGGATATAATTTCTGTTGATTCGTTCATGATATTTTGCAATTGTCATTTCGAGCGAGCGTAGCGACGAGAAATCTTCTGCGGTAAGTAACTTACGGTAGAAGATCTCTCACTATCGTTCGGGATGACATTCTAATAATGCGTGTCTGCTTTTAAACAATAAATCCCCGCAATGCGGGGATTTGATATAATCTTTATTAAGGTAAATTACACGGTTAAAGTTTCCTGGCCTTTTTCCCAGTTGCAAGGGCAAAGCTCGTCGGTTTGTAAACCATCCAGTACACGCAAAACTTCTTTCACGTTACGGCCAACGCTCAGGTCGTTAACGCTTACCCAACGGATGATGCCTTGTGGGTCGATGATGAAAGTAGCGCGGTAAGCGATTTTCTCGTTAGGCTCCAAAATACCCAGCTCTTCAGCTAATGATTTAGAGGTGTCGGCCAGCATCGGAAATTTCAGGTCGCGCAGGTCGGCGTGGTCTCTTCTCCAGGCAGCGTGTACAAACTCGCTGTCGGTCGAAGCGCCGATCAAACGGGCGTCGCGATCGCGAAACTCGCCGAAGTTTTTGTTAAATTCAGCTATCTCGGTAGGGCAAACAAAAGTAAAATCCTTTGGCCACCAAAACATTACCGTCCAAACGTTATCATCGTTCACCAGGTAGTCTGATGTTAAGGTTTCAAACTCTTTACCTTTTTCAATGCTTACAACAGCAGTTTTAGTAAATGAAGGGAATTTTTGTCCTATGGTTAACATAATTGCAAATATTTTAGTTTTTTATTGCTACAAATATAGGCAATTGACTCCGTTAGACTCAATTGTATTAATTGATGGGGTATAGATTTTGTTTATAAACTTAAGTTGCTGGATGCTATAAAGTTAGAGGAGCAAGTTACCAGAAGTTTGCAAGGTTTTAATGTTGAAAAGGTTTTAATCCCAATTCAATAATTCAATCCTTCAGTCATTCAATCATTATTTAAGCAGGCATACGCAATTGCGACTGTTGGTCCATCGGTACCACCATGCCAGGATCAGGCGCAACGTAGCCAAACAATTTCAGCATTTTGATGATGCGTGGCGCGGCAAGGCTGTTATGTTTAATATCATCTACACCTATCATCATTTCCAGCTCATTATCGGCAAACAGGCGATAGTCCATGCTGCGATCAGCAAAGTTGCGGTAGTTTACCGGCATATCCGCAAGCACCTCAATATCATAATGGCACTCGTCATGGTGTATATTACCCATCAGTTGTACAACGGCATTCTTTGGGCCCTCTATCAGTTGTATATACTTACCGCTCGCGTAAAACAACATACCCGTAATGTTATTTTGCACATTATTTTGCCTCGATAACATTAACTGGCTAAAAAAGTCGTATTCGTTAAATGGCTTTTTCAAATAACTGATGTATATAACCTGATGTAGCATAGGTAGCAAATAGATGGTTTTAATGTTATACGCCACTTTTTAATTGAGAGTTACAAAAGCGTTATATTTTTATAATTATTTACCTACGAATACGTCTGAATTTACAAAAAAGAAAAAGCGGCGACTTATTGTAAAAACATCAATCGTGGTTCGAGAATCAAACCAATCCGATCCCGGTAGCTATCGGGATGACATTCGAAATCCAGAAAATCACCTAAATATTCTTCGCGTCGATAATTTTGAAGAAATCTTCGCGGTAAGTATCGCCTACAGGGATGATCTTATCCTTGATCCAAATTCGGCTACGCTCGATACTATCAATTTTATTGATAGCCACGATATACGATTTATGCACGCGGGTAAAGTGCTTTTCGGGAAGCGCCTCTTCCATCTTCTTCATATTTTGAAGGGTGATGATGCGCTCGGTAGTAGTAAAGATGGAAATGTAATCTTTCAAGCCTTCGATAAACAGGATATCATTCAGGTAAACTTTTTGAATCTTGTGCTCAGTTTTCACGAAGATAAAATCGCTCAGCAGATCCGGCTGCGGAGCGGTTTCTTCCTTAACCACAGGTGCCGGCGCAGCCGAAGGATGGATAATTTGCTGCGCTTTTTGCACCGACTTGTAAAACCTGTCAAACGCGATGGGTTTTAACAGGTAATCCAGCACATCCAGTTCATAACCTTCTAAAGCGTATTGCGAGTAAGCGGTGGTCAATATTACCTTAACCTTGCCGTTGGCGATCTTTAAAAACTGTATGCCCGTTAGTTCGGGCATCTGCACATCCAGAAATACCAGGTCAACACTGCCATCCTGCACCAGTTGCAGGGCCTCGATAGGATTGGTGGTAGCCTTTACCAGTTGTAAAAAAGGTATTTTGCTGATATAATCTTCCAGTATATGCAGGGCCAGCGGCTCATCGTCGACTACCAAACACTTAATCATGGCTATAAATTTAAGGATAATTCGCAAACATAGCTTTCCGGGTCGTCAACTATGTCTAACTGGTACTTGCCGGGGTACAGCAGATCGAGCCTGCGCTTAACATTGATCAGGCCGATGCCGCCTGCAGCGTCTTTATTGAACTGGTGCTTTTTGTTCTCGATCTTGAACACCAGCCAATCGGGCCGGATATAGATCTGTATACTGATGGGATTGGCCACATCGTTAGCCACGCCATGTTTAAAGGCGTTTTCGATAAATGAAATCAGTAATAACGGAACTATCTTTTGATGATCAACAGTACCGCTGATGTGAAAATCGACATAGGCCTTATTGCCGAAACGTATTTTTTGCAGATCGATATAGTTTTGCAGGTATTGCAGCTCTTTACCCAGGTCAACCTTGTTATCATTACACTCATAAAGCATATAGCGCATAATTTCGGATAGCTTCAGGATAGCTTCGGGTGTGGTTTCGCTTTTTTGATAGGCCAGCGAGTAAATGGTATTAAGCGAGTTAAATAAAAAGTGCGGGTTGATCTGCGATTTTAAAAAGGCCAGTTCGGCGCTTAAACGCTGGTTTTCCAGGTCGCGCTGTATACGCTCGTTCAAAAACCAGTCCATAGTAAATTTAAGCACCGTACTCAAAAACACAAAGATGAGGCTGGTAAAAAACGAACTCAGATAGTACGACCAAAAACCGATGGTCTCGTGCCCGCGCACCAGTACATAACCCTTGAAGATATTAGCCAAACCATACTTCAGAAATCCGTAACTCAGTATCACCGCCAGCACCATCAGGTTGTACTTGAGGTACTTTTTATGGTTCAGATATGCCGGGATAAGCACCAGGTAGTTGAGATAGAACAAGCTGATATTCACCAGGCCGAACAGCAAAAAAATAACAATGAGTCCTTCGGTAGGTATTTTGGTGTTACCGTGGGTAATGAACATAAAAAAAGATATCATACATACCCAGAAAAGCGTATGCCAAAATATCTGCCAGCCTTTTTTCATTGTTTAAATTATCCTTAACTATCAATACATACTATCATTCAGCCAGTTAAGGGTTCCGATAGTTTATCTGCATCTAAAATAAATTAATTAAACAATAATACGATTTGTGTTTAGATGTACCACCTGTTTTTAACGATGAACCCTACGCAAAACCCGACGAACCGATGGGTTCTCATTGTCGCCCGTTGGTCTATAATTAAGGTGAGTTGGTCTAAATGTTTTTAGCAGTCAATTAATTAGGTGTTCATTTGTATCATCAAAATCAAACATCACAATCAAAACCAACCATGAAAAAGTTCATCAACAACTCAAACCCATTTGTACTGTTAGTAATACCGGTATTATTTGCAATGATCATGGGCGTAAGTTATCAGTTTAAAACTAAAACCAACTTTGCTGCTATCGATGGTACTTATAAACAAAGCACTTCTTTATTCGTAAAAGGTGTAACTTTGTTTAAGGCGGTATGTTCCGTTAGCAAAGAAAAAGTATGGTGATCCGCACCGACAGGTTATCTTTTCACTTCGGCGATCAGCAGGTTGTAAAATCTGTATCGCTCGAAGTTCCGCAAGGAAGCATCTACGGTTTTTTAGGGCCCAACGGCGCCGGCAAAACCACCACCATTAAACTACTACTAAACCTGTTGCATGCCGAGAATGGCAGCATCCGGATCTTCGACCAGGATCTGCAAACCAACAGGATCGAAATATTATCGCAAATAGGCTCGCTGATTGAGCAACCCGCCATTTACGGCCACCTTACCGGCAAAGAAAACTTGTGTAACCGTGCCCTGCTTTTGCAGGTACCGGCAACCCGGATTGACGAAATGCTGGAACTTGTTCGCCTTAAAAGCGCTTCAAACAAAAAAGCTTCACAATACTCGTTAGGGATGAAACAGCGCCTGGGTATTGCTCTGGCTTTACTGTCTGACCCGAAACTGATCATTTTAGACGAGCCCACTAACGGCCTCGACCCTAACGGTATCATCGAAATACGCCAGTTGCTTATCCGTTTGGTAAAAGAGCAAGGTAAAACCGTTTTTGTATCGAGCCACCTGCTTGCCGAAATTGAACGTATGGCTACGCATGTTGGTATTATTAATCACGGCGAATTGGTTTTTCAGGGCACGATTGAAGAACTGAGCGGACTAAGCAAACCGCTGGTACAAATTGAGCTTGATAACGCTGTGGACGCTGCTAACCTGCTTAATCGTAGCGGCTACGCGGTTGGCGAGGTACGCGACAATACCATTTTTTTGCCTTTTACCAGCAAAGAAGATACCGGCAAGCTTAACGCCTTGCTGAATCAGCATAATTACCTGGTTTATAGCATAGGCAAGGTGCAAAAAGATCTGGAGAACCTGTTTTTAGATATCACCCAAAATACCTGACGATGAAAGGATTTATATTATCGGTACGGTCTGAATTTTACAAAAGCCGCAAAACGTTAGGCTTTTGGTGCTCGATCGTATTGCCTTTGATCATCGTGGCACTGATGTTCATTGGTTTTATTACCCATAGCGATAAACTGGGCGGTATGCCCGGCATCATGTTGTGGATGAGCTACGTAGGACCAATATCGTTGGTAATGGGTAACCTGTTGCTGCCGATGTATATCATTTTTGTAGCTTACTCGGTAAACGCGATGGAGCACAAGGCAGATACCTGGAAAACCTTATTCACACTGCCGATATCTAAATGGTCGGTTTACGCGGCCAAATACTTTTACGCGCTGTTCCTGGTATTTTTTTGCCTGCTGTTGTTTTACCTTTTCCTGCTGGGCAGCGGTAACTTATTGAGCATGTTAAAACCCGAACTGAAATTTACCGATTTCCATATCGAGGGCTTTTTGGCACAGGTATACTTTAAACTCTTCCTGGTATCGCTGGGCATCTTATCCATCCAGTTTTTGTTGAGTTTGATCTGGGGCGATTTTTTAAAGCCAATGGGTATTGGTTTTGTGTGTACCATAGCCAGTTTAATTTCGGTAGGTGTAAACTGGCAATATGCCTACCTGGTTCCTTATGCGCATCCCGCACTGGCTTTACATACAGTGCTGCATACGCAGCGCCCGGCACCGGGTCAGCCGCCTGCACAACCTCACCTAACTGTCGACCTGTTTACGCACGAAGTGTGGGTAAGCCTTATCGTAGCCGCAGCATTTTTTATCCTGGGTTTTTTTATCGTGCAGAAAAAGAGTGTGAAGTAAGCTTGAAACCGGAAGCTAAAATCAATAACATCTATATCTTTTCAATCAATTTCTATTATTAATCAAAATTGAACAGAAAAAGAATCGTTTGCACATCAACTCATTTGCACATTTACACTATCTCGCTGGCTTAGGATATATAGGTAAACTCTCATGCCCCTCGGCATCTACAGATTGGACAGCGAAGAAATAGTTATCCTTTGAATAATCGAGCGTAGCTTCAGTGCCGGTCACGAAAAACTTCTTTTCCCAGTACGGGCTGGTGGTTTCGCGCATCAGGATGTAGTAGCCTGCAGGTTTTTTGCCGATTGATGGTGTGGCCCATTTCAGCGCGGTATTGTTGGTTAGTTCGGTAGTGGTAACTACTACATTTTGCGGCGCAGCCGGAGCACTTGCCAGGTTGGCCAGCACTGACAGGTTCATGCGGGCTACTTTTTGAATGTAGTTGTAATCGGCAAATTCGGGCAAATCGCCGTATACAATACCATTCTCGGTGCGCAGATCCTGGTGCTGATGCGTAAAATCCTCGTTCATTTCGGTAAAGCGTACCGCGGTAAAGCCATTTAACTGGAACGAGGTTTGATCGCCGCCACGTAAAAAGCGGTCGCGACGGTAAACCAGTTTAACATCCAGCTGATCAACATAACGTTCGGCGGTTTCTTTGATATAGCGCGCCAACTGGCGTGACGGGCTGTCATTTTCGCCACCGTTATTGATCAGGCCATTGATCATGGCAATCTCCTTCCTTGCAGCTGCACTATCAGCTTTGGTAAGCGGTTCGGTAATTGTCACGCCGGTAAATTGGTTCATACCTAACAAAGGCTTCCCATTTTCCCTGGTTGGTAACGCTATCGAAGGTATCCCCTCGCTGAATACCCGCACATGGGTATTATCCTTCAAGTCGTTATCCTGGCCGTGGGTATTACCTACAATATCGTTGTTCAACATGGCGTCCACGTTCCAATGCTCATCCTTAGCGCGTTTGGCAATATGCGCCGAACCGTTTAACCCCTGCTCCTCGCCTGGTACAGCCATAAAAATAATGGTAGCCGGGAACGAGCGCTTGGCCATCACCCGGCATATCTCCATCGATACCGCTGTGCCCGAAGCATCGTCAACCGCGCCGGGTTCAACCGCGTTGGCATTCATTACATTCGTCACCCGCGAATCGTAATGGCCCGATACCACATACACGCGGGTATCAGTAGGATCGGTGCCCTTTAATATCGCCAGTACGTTTTTGAGTACCGTAGGTTTATCGATACGCCCGCCGGCTGGCTGGGTAAAAGCGTCGAACTCTACTTTCATGCGGCCATTGCTTGCCGCGGCATATTTTTCCATTTCGCTTTTTATCCAGTTACGCGCCGCGCCAATGCCTTCGGTTTTGCTGGTGGTATCGCTCAGCGTATTGCGGGTTTTAAAGCTTACCAGTTTGCGCACAATAGCTTCGATGTTTTGCGGGGATACCTCATCAACCATTTGCTTAATGCCGGCATCCTGCCTGATGGTGGTTTGGGCCTGGGTATACAAGCTGCTTAAACAAAGCAGCAGGGCGAGTGGTAAATATCTTTTCATGGATATTGGATTATTTGATTCCAAAGGTCAGCTTATTTAATTCTTCTAATTTGCAGTTTACCAATATATTAATTTGTAACAACTTTGTTAAGCAAGGTTATATTTATTTAGGCGGTAATTGGATAGTTTTGTTTATAACTGACTTTATTATCATCATGAAGAAACAACTACTTTTTACAGCGCTGCTAAGCGCCGGTATCGCCATTTCGGCATTTGCCCAGAACAATGCGCCCGATGCGGCAATGGTTAAAAAAATCCGCGAGGAAGGTTTAAACCACTCGCAGGTAATGGACATCGCCTTTCATATTACTGATGTAGCCGGCCCACGGTTGTCTGGCTCGCCCGGTTTAAAACGGGCCCAGGACTGGGTGGTAGAGAAACTGAAAAGCTGGGGCATAGTAAATGCCAAGCGCGAAGATTGGGGCAAATTTGGCAAAGGTTGGGAAGTACAAAAAAACTATGCCGCCATGACAGTGCCATACTACCACGCCATTATTGCTATACCTAAAGCCTGGACACCCGGAACCAACGGTTTAATTAAAGGCGATGTAATGTACATTAAAGCTGATACCATTACCGATCTGGAAAAATACAAAGGCAAGCTAAAGGGCAAAATTGTAATTATTGACGCCCGCCCGCCCGTCGAGATCAATTTTACACGCCCGGATGCTTCCCGCTATGCCGATACCACGTTAGAGCAGATGGCTAACGCAAAAGCCGGTGAGCCGGGCCGTCGCGGTAATTTTACGGGCCGCCGTGGCAATTTTGCAGGTTTGCTTGCCTTACGCGCTGCGATTACCAAATTTGAGTTAGACGAAGGCGCCGCCCTGGTATTGAGCCAGGCCCGTGGTACCGACGGGACAGTGTTTACTACCAATGGCGCATCCTACCGCGATACCGCCAAAGCTGTTTGCCCCGAGCTGGAAGTAAGCGCTGAGGACTATCAGCGTATTTTACGTTTAACCAAGGCTAATATCAAAGTAAGTATGGAAGCCGACATTAAAACCGAGTTTTTCACTAAGGATCTGGATGGTTATGATGTGGTTGGCGAGATACCCGGTACCGACCCAAAATTGAAAGCACAGTTGGTAATGCTGGGCGGTCACCTCGATTCGTGGCATGGCGCTACAGGTGGTACCGATAATGCTGCCGGAGCCGCGGTAATGATCGAGGCGATGCGTATACTCAAAACTTTAGGCGTTAAGCCTAAACGCACCATCAGGATAGCTTTATGGAGCGGCGAGGAACAAGGCGAATACGGTTCGCGTAACTACGTGATCAACCATTTTGCCGACCCAAAGGATATGGTATTGAAACCTGAACATGCATTGGTTTCAGCTTACTATAATTTAGATAACGGTACCGGTAAAATACGCGGTATTTACCTGCAGGGCAATGCCGCCGCGGGGCCGATCTTCCAATCGTGGTTTGAGCCGTTTAAAGATCTGGGCGCAAACACAGTAACTATCCGCAACACCGGCAGCACGGATCACGTTCCGTTTGATGCTGTGGGTATACCGGGCTTCCAGTTTATACAGGATCCTATGGATTACGGCTCGCGTACCCACCACAGCAACCAGGATACCTACGATAAAATAAGCGAAGAGGACCTGAAACAGGCTGCTACTATAGTAGCATCGTTTGTTTACAATACATCGGAACGCGCGGATATGATCCCGCGCAAAGAACTGCCTAAAGCTGGCGCGCCAGCCACCATGTAAACAAAGTACATTTTTTTGAGAGGCACCGGTTTTACCGGTGCCTTTTTTATTTAGGGGTGTTAATCTATACCCCCCGATACTATAACATCGAAAGAAAATCAACAATTTTCATGTGTCTCCTCTGGTTAAAACATGCCACTTATCGACCTGAAATACAGCAATTAATAAAAACACAACAAACCTGCTTTATGTTTAACAGTATGGTAATAGTACTCTCGTAATTTTAATAATCAACATGTGTTTACAAAAAGATGACACAGATATTCTATATTAATCAATCGTTTGATTAATTTTGTATCGGGATTTAAAAAACAATGGAAAAAGAGAAGACAGATAAAAAGGATCATATCCTTGACGTAGCAGAACGGATTTTTTCTGAATTGGGATATGACGGCGCCTCAACCCGGACAATTTCGGGCGAGGCAGGAGTGAATATGGCCATGCTGAACTATTATTTCGGCAGTAAAGAAGGTTTATACCTGGCTATTTTTGAGCGTAAGATATCGGCATTCAGAACCCTGCTGCAAAATATCGGTAGCGACGAAAGCATCTCGGCCTGGGACAAGATGGAACGTTGCATCGAAAACTATGTTGATCGTATCGTTAACAATAGTTGTTTTCAAAAACTCATTAACAGGGAGCTGTTCAATAAACGATCGGAAATTACCGATAAGATGAGCACCATATTGATGACCAATGTTTACGAGATCGAGAAGATCATCCAGGAAGGTATCGATAGCGGACAGTTTTACAGCGATACCGATCCGGAAATGGTAGTGATGACCATCTTTGGTACCAAAAACTACGTCGTCAACTCGCCGCAGATCACCTCGCGTTTGTTACGCATTGATGTACTGGATGACCATTACCTGGATACCAGCCTGAAGCCCCGGATGAAGGTATATATGAAAAAATTAATAAAATCTTACTTAGTAAAACAATGACACCAAACAATCAAACCACAACAATCCCCTTAAAAAGAGTGGCGCAAAAGATATCAGGATACGGCATTATCCTATTGCTTTTGTGCACGTTCGGCATAAATGCGCAGGCACAGCAGCGTACCATTACCATTAACGAGGCTATTAAGTTAGCGCTCGATAACAGTAAAACGCTAAAACTATCGCAAGCCAGAATAGACAGGGCGGTATCGCAATACAACCAGGCTAAAGACCGTGTGCTGCCCACCGGTTCGGCCAGCTTTGCTTACAACCGCGCCGAAATACCTGCACATACGCTCGATCTGGGTGGGTCATCGCTCCATCTGCCCAGCAGCGCCGATGCTTACATAGGCTTAGCCGGCATACAGGAAACTATTTTTGGCAGTTACCGCTTAAAGTACGCACAACTGTCAACCGACCTGTTAACGCAGGTAGCACGCCTGGATGCCGAAAAAGATCGCGACCAGATAGCTTACGACGTGATCAACGCTTATTACAACCTGTACAAAGTGCAGCAAAGCCAAAAAGTGGTAACGCAAAACATCGCTGCTGTCGATCAGCAATTGAAACAGGCTCAGCGCTTTTTTGATCAGGGTTTAGTAACCAAGAACGATGTGTTGCGTTTCCAATTACAACGCTCTAACATCGAGCTGAATGGCATCGACCTGGAAAGCAACCGCAAGATCATCAGCTATAATCTGGACATTTTGCTGGGCCTGCCTGAAAGCACTGATTTGAAAGCTGCCGACGTTAACGAAGCCGACCGTAATATCGGCCCGTTATCAAACTACCTGGATACAGCGATGACCGCACGGCAGGAACTTAAACAGCTTGACCTGCAAAACAAGGTTGCCGAAACCAATGTAAAAACAGTGGCATCGCAAACCCTGCCAAATGTTTCGGTAGGCGCTAACCTGTATTACATCGATGCCTCGGGTAACCCGATACCACAAGGCGGAAACTTTATTTTACCGATCACTTTAGGCGCTACCGTATCGTGGAACTTCGGTAACCTGTGGACCACCAAGAACAAAGTGGCCGAAGCCAAGATCCAACAGCAAGAAACCGTGATCAATAAAGGCATCACTATTGATAACCTGAAGAACGAGGTAAACCACAACTACCAGAACTTTTTAACCGCGCAGCAAAAAGTGAAATTGTTGCAAACGTCGATCGAACAGGCCGGCGAAAACAACAAGATACTCGAATCGAAATACCAAAGCAATGTAGCTTCGGCAACCGACAGGGTGGATGCGCAAACATTACTGTACCAGGCTCAGATAAACCTGGAGCTGGCTAAGGCCGATGCCGGACTGGCTTATTACACTTTATTAAAATCAACCGGAAAACTGAACAAATAAAATCAAACAATACAATGGCAAAGACATCAGAACACGAAGAAACAACCAAAAAATCGAGCAAGGTAATGCCTATCATTTTGGGCCTATTACTGGTAGCCGGTATCATTTTTGGCGTTAAAGAATACATATATTACAGCAAACACGAGGACACCGATGATGCCCAGATCGATGGCAACATCAGCCCGGTAGTTGCGCGCGTTGGCGGATATGTAGACAGTTTATATTTTGAAGATAACCAGCATGTAACCGCAGGCCAGTTACTGGTTAAACTAGATGACCGCGATTACAAGGTTAAACTGGAACAGGCTTATGCTTCACAAAAAGTAGCCAGCGCTACAGTAGGGGTATCCGAATCGCAGATCTATTCGACCGCGGCTAATTCAGCAAGCGCTAAAGCTAATGTTGAAACCGCGCAAGTTAAACTGGCACAGGCACAACGCGATTATGAGCGTTATGCAAACCTGGTAAAAGACGGTTCGGTAACACAACAACAATTTGAGCAGGCACAAGTTACCCGCGACGCGGCTAAAGCAGCATTACAAGCAGCCCAGGATCAATACAAAGCAGCATTAGAGCAGGTAAGCGGTACACGTAACCAATTGAACGTTACCAATACCGGCGTTAACCAAAAGCAAGCTGATATTGATTTTGCAAAACTGCAATTAAGCTATACCAATATTACTGCCCCGGCAACAGGTACGGTATCTAAAAAGAACGTACAAAAAGGTCAGTTGGTGCAGGCAGGTCAAACCCTGTTCTCGGTAGTTGAAGACGGTAGCCTGTTCATCACCGCTAACTTTAAAGAAACCCAGATGGGTAACTTACGTTCGGGCGAAAAGGTAGATGTTGAAGTTGACGCGCTGCCTGATCAGAAGATTGAAGGTACGGTTTACAATTTCTCGCCCGCTACAGGCGCTAAATTCTCGCTGTTACCTCCGGATAACGCTACCGGTAACTACGTAAAAGTTGTACAACGTATACCTGTAAAGATCAAGATCAACGCGTCGCCCGAGGTAATGAGCAAATTGCGCCCGGGCATGAGCGTAAAAGTATCTGTAATTTATAAAGACTAATTAATACCATTAATAATGGCTGAAACAGGTTTTAGAAAATGGATCATCACCATTACGGTAATCATCGCGGCCCTTTTGGAGCTGATTGATACCACCATTGTGAACGTATCCCTCCCTGATATGCAGGGTAACCTCGGGGCAACCCTCGAGGACATAGCCTGGGTAGTAACAGGCTATTCGGTAGCCAACGTAATTGTGTTACCTATGTCGGGCTGGCTGGGAAGCCGCTTTGGCAGAAAGAATTACTTTTTAGCATCTATCGTCATATTCACTGCCGTATCGTTTTTGTGTGGCAATGCCACCAGTTTAAACGAATTAGTTATCTTCCGTATTATACAAGGCTTTGCCGGCGGTGGTTTAATATCAACCGGGCAGGCTATTTTGGTGGAGACCTGGCCTCGTGAAGAAATTGGTACAGCTACAGCCTTATTTGGCTTAGGCGCGGTATTTGGCCCAACAGTTGGCCCAACCATAGGTGGTTATATTACCGAACACTTTACCTGGCCCTGGATATTTTATGTAAACATCCCGGTAGGTGCTTTAGCCGCGTTTTTAACCGTAACTTTTGTTAAGGAGACGCCCAAGGATGCCAAAGGAAAACCTGTGGATTGGTGGGGTATCGGCTTGTTAGCTGTAGCTGTAGGTAGCTTGCAAACGGTTTTAGAAAAAGGCGAAAGCGAAGATTGGTTTGCAAAAACGTACATACTCCTATTAACCATTGCA
>Ga0157373_10000035_pt1 | contig 123284 bp, 114 predicted proteins | sample C65metaG_FD_113460 | JGI IMG/M metagenome (GOLD analysis project Ga0157373, IMG submission 113460) | Corn rhizosphere microbial communities from Kellogg Biological Station, Michigan, USA - C6-5 metaG | ecosystem: Host-associated > Plants > Roots > Rhizosphere > Soil | place: USA: Michigan...
AAGTGTAACTGTCACAAGCTAATTCTGTCTGCGTAGAATTTGTTGCATTAGTTATTGTTAATACTAAAGTTTTAGTATCACATCCCACAGTATTTGTGTATGTTCCAGAAGTTGTGTATGTTAGCCCATTCACAGGCCAGGTGTAACTGTCACAAACAGATTCTGTCTGCGTAGAACTTGTAGTATTAGTTACTGTTAATACTAAAGTCTTAGTATCGCATCCTACAGTTTTTGTGTATGTTCCAGAAGTTGTATAAGTTTCTCCATTCACAGGCCAAGTGTAACTGTCACAAACGGATTCTGTCTGCGTAGAATTTGTTGCATTAGTTACTGTTAATACTAAAGTTTTAGTATCACAACCAATGGTTTTTGTGTATGTTCCAGAAGTTGTGTATGTTATCCCATTTACAGGCCAAGTATAACTATCACAAACGGATTCTGTTTGGGTAGAGCTTGTAGTATTAGTTATTGTTAATACTAAAGTTTTAGTATCGCATCCTACAGTTTTTGTGTATGTTCCAGAAGTTGTGTATGTTTCTCCATTTACTGGCCAAGTGTAACTGTCACAAACAGATTCTGTCTGTGTAGAATTCGTTGTATTAGTTATTGTTAATGCTAAAGTTTTTGTATCACAACCTATCTTATCTGTATAAGTTCCAGAAGCTGTGTATGTTTGTCCATTTACAGGCCAAGTATATGAATCACATCTAGAAATTGTTTCGACAGGAGATGATGTAGAAGGTGTTATGGTTAAATTCAATGTTTTAGTATCACAGCCAACAGTTGCTGTATATGTACCAGAACTATTATAAGTTACTCCATTAACACTCCATTTATAAGTATCACATGCAACTACATTTTCTGGTGCAGAAGTTGTAGAAGGTGTTATGGTTAAATTCAACGTTTTAGTATCGCAGCCTACAGTCGATGTATATGTACCTGAACTATTATAAGTTGTTCCATTTACACTCCATTTGTAAGTATCGCACGCGACTACATTTTCTGGTGGAGAAGCAGTGGAAGGTGTACCAGTAACCGTTTTTACCAAAACTCTGTCACTTGCACAATATGCAGTTTCACACGCTACGCAGTAAGTTGTATTATTTGCCGTTGGAGTTGCTGAAACGGAAGCTCCAGTTGCAAAACTTGTTCCTCCAGTCATTGCAGTATACCAAGTAGCAGTTGTATTAAGCGGGCAAACAGCGTTCAAAGTAACTGCAGTACTTCCTAAACAAGTAATATTTTGTGTATCAGTAGTAACTGTAGCATTTGCTGGTTTGATCGATGTGGTAGTAATATTTGAATTTACCGTTGCAAAATTTGAACCACTTACCGTCGCTTGATTTGTAACAGAACAAGTGTTTTGTGGTAATGTCGCAGCAGCATTAATTGTTGCACTAAATGTAATTACTGTAGATTTTCCTGCTGGTAAAGTAAATGGTCCAGCAGAAAGTGTTGTTGCAGTTGCAGCAGCAGATGCACTTTTTGCAGTAACTGAATTATTGTTTTGAAGATTTGCAGCAACAGTTTCTACTGTTGGAGCTGTTTCTTCTGTAGGAACGGTTTGAGTAGGAGCCATTTTTGAAGCTGAAGCATTGTCAGGAGCAGTAACTGTACCTGAAACTATTTTTCCAGTATATGGAGGCTCATGTAATGCTGTCCCAGTGCTATTATTTGCGTCCCAGAATGTTTTTAGCTGCACAGAATTATTGGTAAAATTTGTTCCAGGAACAAAGGCAGCTGTACCCTGCAATATTACTTGAGAATTTGTACCTTGAGAGACAACATCAAATGTTCCTGCTATTAATCCAGTAGGAGCGTTTGTTATGTTTCCTGTTATATTGGCAGCACTTATCATGTTACTTGCATTATTATCAGCATAAGATACTATTGCTATATGAGCATAGCCATTATTAATGAGCGATATGTTATTATTTTTAATTGTAGCATCGATTCTAGCAGTACTTACTGTATTATTATCATTTGCCTCAGAAGAAATACCATAAGTACCAGCATTGGTAATGGTGTTACCAATTATTTCAGTAATATGTTTGGCACTTCCGTATGCAGAAACAGTAATTGCAGTAGTAGAAGATGATATACCACCTGCATCAATGATATTATTATTTATTCGTCCTTTAACAGTTCCAGATCCTTGATTTCCAACATTGCATGTATAAAGGGCATTATAACTTGATTTTATAGTATTGTTTATAATATTATAATTTACAGTTGCAGATTCATTTACTTGTAATGATAAACCACTGCTTCCTGGACTAGAGGTTGCTGCATTTATAGTATTTGCATCTGTAGGAGCATTATTACCACCTATTTGTACAGTATTTGAAGATGTTCCATAAAAGTTTAGTGCTAAACCAGTACTTTTAGAATTCGAAAAATCATTTTTCTTAAAAACTAAATTGTTAATGGTGCTCCCTTTAGCCTGAAAAATGAAGTTACTATCTCCGTTTGATTTATTGAAAGAATTTTTAAATTGACATCCTGTAACGGCCAATGAAAGATTTGGATTCTGAGAAAGAAGTCCATTAAATCCAAAAAAGCCTCGTCCCCAAGAGTCATTTACATTTGTGTTGGTTATGGAGCAAGTTCCTTTTAAGTTAAGAGCAAATATTCCGCCGACATTTACATTTCCGCCATTATAACTTCCGCAACCAGTTAATGTACTATTACTTAAAGCAAAATTAGTAACATTATTAAGGTTAATACCCATAGAATTAGTTGTTCCTGTAATAGCAATGTTATCTAAAGTAACACCACCAGAAATAGATTTAAAAAACATCGCTCCAAAAGAACTGCTGTTATCATCTTCTGGATTACTTGCGATTGAAGTTGAACTATTTGCATTCGTAAAATTCATGTTTTTAAGTGAGATATTGGCACATGAAATAAATTCAACACCTCTATCTTGAATATTTAAAATAGTACCTCCAGATCCTGCTGTAGTTCCAGTTCCTGTTATTTGAAAATTTCCTGCAGCATTTGTAACCGAGATTCCTTTTACAGCATTATTACAAGAAATACTTTGAAAAACGCAATCTATTGTACTTGCTGTACTTGCATTACCAATACTTACAGCTTGACCATTTGTTACACTAATCGTAGCATTTTTGATTTTTAAATTACCAACAGCAGACCCAGACAAGGTTCCAGTCATTGCTACAGCCTGAATATCATTATTTGCTTTTAAATTAATACCTGCAATAATAGGATTTGTTCCTGCTGTTGAAGGGAGTGTGTTACTATAACTTGGCACTGTAAGGCTTAATATAGAAACTAAACTTAGCGCCGCACCTTGGCCAATTACTTTTTGATCATTATTTAAATTCAAAGTTCCAAGAGCTGTTCCACTATATATAAAAATAGGATTTGCGCTTGTACCTGTAATACTGCTTAAAGCTTTATAAGGTGTAGCCAAAGTACCGTTTCCTGCTGTTGCAGCGGCTCCGTTAACAAATATGATAGGTGTAGTAACAGTAATGTTTACTGTGGCTGTTGAGGTTTTTCCGCTTCCAGTTGTTACAGTGTAAGTAAAACTATCCGCTCCAGAATATCCTGCATTAGAATTATAAGTAAAAGAGCCATTTGATGCCAGATTAACAGTTCCGTTTGTCGGATTAGTTAAAACACCAGCGGTTAAAGTTGTTCCGTCTGGACTTATATCATTTACTAAAACTCCTTGTGCAGCATTTACAGTAATACCAACATTTCCTATACAAGAATAAGAATCATTATTACCAATTGGAGTGGCTTTAAAAGAATTAGGCACTAAGGTTAAATTTGAATCTAATATATCCTGAAAAGTGGTTCCTAATGCATCATCTGCGCCCGTGTTTGCAATTGTAATAGTATAATCAAGCTGAGAACCAGGTTGTGCATTCCCACCACCATTTACAGCTACAGCATTTGTTAGAGTAACAGTTGCAGCAACTGCAGAGGTAGTTTTATGGATTTTCTTAATCTCAGGCTTTTTACTTTTATTTTTTTCTTCTTTTTGATTAATAAAAGTTATTTCAGCTTTTGCTAAACTTTCAACTATAGGGGCAACAACATTTTTCTTGATAATACTATTGTATTTCATACCGAAGCTTAGAAATCCTAATAATATGATTACAACTAAGAGTTTGTTATTTTTCATTTTTTTTGCTTTAAATTAGCCTAATTAAGAAAATACTGCTTCATATTTCATTCCCACTTCATCAAAACCAAGTGGAGTCAGAAATAATTCTAAATTGCCTTCTTGAGGGTGGATTACATTAAAAATACCCTGCTCGTAATATTCATCTTTTTGTTGAGTACGAAAAACTAAAGAAAATGGAGTTCTTTCTAAGGGAGAATAACTGTTGAATTCTGTTGCCGAAATTAATTCCGCGTCAAGCTGAACTTCTTCCGAAATTTTAATGACAAAAATTGTATTAAGTAATGAATTAAAGTTATTTACAGAGAGTAAAGTTATATCCATAGAGTATAGTTAGTCGTTATATTTCAATTATTTAGAGGTCCATTCCATTAAATGATAAACTCCATTTGTTTCGCTTATTTTTTTAAATCCTAATCTTTTGTATAATTCCATCGCAGGGTTAAAAACTTCTACATGTATCTCTACACTTCGGTTATGATCAGCCGCTTTTTTCAAAATTTCTTTTAAAATAGAGCTGCCAATACTTTTATTTCGCCACTCTGGTAATAATGTAATATCTATAATTTTAATCCCTTCGTTTTCAAAAGAAGAATCAATATATAATCTTCCGATTGGTATATTCTCTTTTTCAATTATATAGTATTTAGTTTTTAAAAAAGTTTTCTGATAATATTGATGTTGAGCATAAAACTGCTGGTCAATAAAAAGCTTTTTTTGTTCATCATTCCAATTCGTTCCTTTATCTAATTCTTCTTGACGTGTACTGCCATATATTTCACGAAGAAGTGGCATGTCCATTTCCTCAATGCTGCGAAAACCAATATCTTTTATTTCTAATTCCAAATCATTAATAAAATTAGGGTCTTTGAGGAAAAATTCCTTGAAGAGCGATACAAAAATTCATTGTCAAATAAGGCATCATATTATTGTGAGGGATGCTCGATCCACTGGTAGCAATTGTCTTTTCTCCCATAAGAGCATCTGTACCAGCATTAGTATAAACTCTTATAGGATTACCTCGACCTAAACTATTATTAGCGGGAGAAGTTGATTGAGAATTTAAAGTAGCCGCCATTAATGAATGAGTATGCAATGGAATTTCAGATTCTAGTAAAGTAACCGTTTCAGATCCACCAATTTCTCCCAAATTATGTAATGATAAACCCGGACCTTGTCCGGGGTGCATTGGTACACTCCCTTGTAAATCGGGTAATGCAAAATTACTTTTTCCATCACCTCCATAAGTTGTCCCCAGTAAAGAGAAAAGTGCTGTATTTTGAGATATGGGTAATAATTGGCCATTACACATAGCCCAACCTGTGGGCGCAAAGTTAAATGGGAACAGGCGTATCTCGGCAACAAATTGATCCATAGATATATCGTTTTTGTTTATTAAAAAAAATTAAACTTTAAATTTTTAAGTTTGACTAGGAAATATTCCAAACAACGAGATAATAAAATTGATGCACAAATACGGCTGAAAATTAGTATGTGGCTGACTACCTCCAACTGGAGTAATTACAGCTGAATTTAGAGCTGTTGTAGGAGTAGCACTTGAATACATTTTACTTCCCGGCGGAGTTGTACTTAATTGAGCGCTTGCAGCGCTTGCAGTATCTGCTAAATCTGTTGCCGCCAATAATGAATGACTATGCGCAGGAATTTGATTAACAGTAAGAGTCACTTCTTCAGCACCACCTGTTTCTGCTAATGTAAAGTTTGTACCATAATTAGCATTACCCGTATGTATAGGAACTCTGCCTCTTAAATCGGGTAGTGCAAATGTACTTTGGCCGTCACCTCCATACGTAGTACCAATTAATTGAAATAGCGTTTCATTTTCCGAAATAGGGAGAATTTGTCCTTCACAAAATTGCCATCCGTTAGGAGCAAAATTTCCCGCAAACATTCTGATTTCACCAATGTAAGGTTGTGACATATCTAATTTTTTCTAATTATTTTAATTTTGACTTGGAAAAATACCTACTAACGAAATACAAAAATTCAACGTTAAGAAAGGCTGCATATTTAAATGTGCCTGACTTCCACCCACATTTGTAATTGATCCAGAGTTCATAGCAGTAAAATTTTGACTTTGGCCGCTATAAACTAAATTTGGAGCTGTATTTCCTAAATAATTTGCAGAAGCAGGAATATTTGTATTTACTGCATCTGTTTTCACCTTCAAGGCATGAGTATGCTGTGGCAGCTCAGAAATATTTAAGGTATGTGCATATTCGCCAGCTTGTTCACCAATAATATGTCCATTTCCAAAATGAATAGGGGTCCTGCCGCGTAAATTAGGTAAAGCAAAATTAACTCTTCCATCTCCACCATACATCGTTCCCAATAATGAAAACAAAGCTTGGTTTTGATTTATCGGTAAAAGCTGTCCATTACACATCGCCCAGTTTTTTGGAGCAAAGTTAAATGACATGATGCGTATTTCTCCTAAAAAAGGTTGTGCCATAATTTTGACTATTTATAGGTTAAAGAAGATTTTTTTTAAATCAAAAAAGAATTAACAGTAAGCTTATGCTGAGAAATAACTTCTTTTTGATATACAATAGAACTACCTTCTTTTATGATAATTTTTGTTGAAGTTTGATCTGAAGCTAAAATAGTTTGCAAAGAAACGCTTCCTTTTTGTGTATCAAAAGAATACGGATTTAATTGCTGCGTTGGAGCAGGAAATAAATATTTTGATAAATCAACATTAGGATTATTTTTCTTTAATTCTGTCATTGCATGAGAAATCGCTTCCAAATCAAAACCTGATAAAGATTTTACAGGTTTCCATTCGCCGTTTTCATTTTTTCCAAAACACAATAAAACATCATCTATTTTTCCAGTTGTTTCGGTATGAAGATGCATTGGAAACATTTTTAAAAAACCATCTTGAGAACTGTAACAAACATCTGAAGCTGCTTCATATCCATTTTTTTGCCAAGTTATAATACCTTTAGTATAGCATTCCTGCAAAGAATGGTCAAGTTGAAAAGTACTTGAAGCGGATAATTTTAAAAACTTTGATAGAATATTTTCCTCATTTGAATGCTTTAAATCCCAAAAGTCTGTAAAGGTATTTTGGGCAATAAGAGAACTGCTGAATAATGTTGCAGCTCCTGCAATGCCAACGTTTTTTATAAAACTCCTACGTGTTGAATTAATCATAATTATCTGCTTATCAGTTACAAATTCTTGATAAAAATAAGTAAAAGAAAAATGCAAATGATAAAATTATGTTAAAAGAACAATAAAAACCGTATAACTACGTTACTTTTTTTATTTTTTAAAGAAAACACTTATAAGCTAAAATTTTGTATTTACTGGGATTTTTAGCACAAAAAAATCCCAGACTATAATTATAGTCTGGGATTAATTAATAAGTTGAAGGTTACTATTTTGTTTCTTCCTCTTGTTTTTTAGCAGCAGGTTGATCGTCTTTAGCAGCGTTTTTAAATTCCTTAATTCCACTTCCTAAACCTTTCATTAATTCTGGAATTTTTTTACCTCCAAAAAGTAATATCACAATACCTACTATAACAAGGATTTCTGTAAGACCTAATCTTCCCATGACTGTATATTTAATGCCGAAGCAAATTGATTATTAAGTTTTCACCGCAAAGGTATATAGAAATATACGAACTAAAAGTATTTTTGGTTTAAAATATTTGTCTTATACCACGTTAAATATTTTATAAAATGCTATATTAAGCAAATTTGGAGAAATTAACGGGGCATTATCAATATGATTAATTACTATATTTGCTTGAATAAAGAAGTATAATGGCTAAGAAAAAAAAGAAAAATCTGAGGAAAAAATTATTCATCAAAAATCGGCTGGTAGTTTTGAATGAAGATACTTTTGAAGAAATATTTTCCTTTAGACTTACTTTAATGAATGTATTTGTGACATTTACTTTAGGAGGTATTTTTTTAATTCTAATTACAACTTTCATAATAGCCTTTACACCGCTTCGCGAGTTTATTCCAGGATATTCTTCTACCGAATTAAAAAGAAATGCTACAAAATTGGCAATCAAATCCGATTCGTTAGAAACAGCTCTAAAACAAAATGAAGCTTATATTAAAGGAGTTCAAAAAGTATTAAAAGGAGAATTAGAATATTCAAAATTTAACAAAGATTCTATTTTAGCAGAAACAGTTGTAGATCCATCAGATTTAAACATGAAAGCTTCTGATGCTGAAATTAAATTAAGAGAAGAAGTCGCAGCAACTGAAAAGGAACAAAACACCAAATCGAAGGACAAAAAGAAAAGTGACAAAAAATAATACCACATCAAATGTCAATTAAAGGAATCGCGGCAAAATTATTTGCCAGTAAAATATACCATCAAACACAAACTTGGGCACAAAAACCAGTCGAAACCCAACAGAGAATCTTTAAGAAATTAATAAAAGAGGCAAAAGGAACAAGTTTTGGTAAAGACAATCGTTTTGATGAAATAAATACAATTGAAGATTTTCAGAAAAATGTTCCGGTACGAGATTATGAAGATTTAAAACCTTATATAGAAAAAGTTGTAAAAGGAGAAGAAGATATTTTATGGAAAGGAAAGCCCATATATTTTGCTAAAACTTCGGGAACAACTTCGGGCGCAAAATTTATTCCGCTGACGAAAGAATCCATGCCCTATCATATTGAAGCTGCTCGAAATGCCATCTTACATTATGTTCATGAAACCGGAAATGTCGATTTTGTTGACGGAAAAATGATCTTTTTGCAGGGAAGCCCTATTCTGACTGAAAAATATGGAATCAAATTTGGGAGGCTTTCTGGAATTGTAGCGCATTTTGTTCCTAAATATCTCCAGAAAAATAGAATGCCATCTTGGGAAACCAATTGCATTGAAGATTGGGAAACCAAAGTAGATGCAATTGTAGACGAAACAATTAAAGAAGATATGTCGGTGATTTCTGGAATTCCGTCTTGGGTTCAGATGTATTTTGAACGTTTGCAGCAAAAAAGCGGCGGGAAGAAAATAGGCGATATTTTTAAAAATTTTAATCTGTTTATTTATGGGGGCGTTAATTACGAACCATATCGTGCCAAGTTCGAAAACATGATTGGCAGAAAGGTAGATAGTATAGAATTATTTCCGGCCTCTGAAGGATTTTTTGCCTATCAGGATTCTCAGAAAGAAAAAGGAATGCTTTTATTATTGAATTCAGGAATTTTCTACGAGTTCATAAAAGCAGATGAGTTTTTTGAAGAAAACCCAAAAGTGCTGACAATTGGAGAAGTAGAAATAGGAGTAAATTATGTTTTGATTATTTCTACAAATGCTGGGCTTTGGCGTTATAATATTGGTGATACCGTTCAGTTTACATCTTTATCTCCATACCGTGTTATAGTTTCTGGCCGTATCAAGCATTATATTTCTGCTTTTGGAGAACACGTGATAGCCAATGAAGTAGAAAATGCAATGAAAGAAGCCGTTGCATCGACTAATATTGTAATTAACGAATTCACGGTTGCACCCCAGATTAATCCTTCAAACGGACTTCCGTATCATGAATGGCTTATAGAATTCGAAAACGAACCAGAAAACATGGAAGTTTTTGCGGAAACTATTGACAATTCAATGCGAAAGCAAAACATTTATTACGATGATTTGATTACCGGAAATGTTTTAAGAAAAGTCGTGGTTACTAAAGTTTCTAAAAACGGATTTCAGGATTATATGAAATCGCAGGGAAAATTAGGAGGACAGAATAAAATTCCGAGATTGTCTAATAATAGGGAGATTGCGGATAATTTGAAATAAAATTTATTTATCTCTCTAACAATTTGTTAAATAAAGGTTGACCGAAATTATATATTAAATTCCTACTTTCGTTTAATTAAAATACTTAAATCTTCTTCATGAAAGAAGATTTTAAAATAAAAAAGCATGAAAGAAACCAAACATATATCAAGATCTAGAGCGCAGGAATCATCTGCAGCGATAGAAAAAATGTACATTACAATGCGCCATTTATTCAACCGTGGTTTTTACAAACCAATGGGAGTTTCTGGCGACAGCTTACGCGAATCATTATTAGCATTACGTCCTGAAATCTACGGAAATATAGCCGAAGAAAAAGTAGAACTAAACGGACTTTTATACGTTATAGAACGTTTACCAATAGGAATCGAACAATGCCGTTTTATCAATTTAACTTCGGACGAAGAATATTCTAAATCGCATTTTCAGGCAATTGTTCCTCCAAAAAGAAGAAGAAACTGCTACAGAATCGACGAAGAACAAATGAACGTAGAAATTACGCGCGGACGTTCTGATATTTATGATATTCTAACGCATTTGACTTTCATTTTTATTGAATCTCATAAAATTAAAAACAGAGTTTTAATTGATGACGGAGGAGAAGTTTCTCGTGACTGGCAAAAATTGGAGCAAGCTGTTATGCAGACCAAAAAGCTTTCTCAAGTTGAAAAAGAAAAAGCTATTTCGCACGTGGCTAATATTTTAGCAAGAACTTTCGAAGAAGTTTTGGATATTTACGATGCTTTTGGTTCAGAAAATGCGCCAGATCGCTTCCTGCACGTTATTTATTGGTTAGGAAAATTAGCAATCGAAGAAATTGTTGAGAATAATAAGCGTACAATTACATTTAGTCCGGTTTTACGCGAGCGTTTAGGGCATCATATTCACGGAGAAATCTGGGCAACAAATATTAAAGAAGTTCTTAAAGCAAACGATTTACTGAAAAGACCAATTCACGTCATTAGTGCGAATATGCACAGTGTAATGAATTCGATTTTTGCAACGCCATTATTAAAAACAAAATTTAAAGGAAAAACAGATTTCTTTATTTACGAAGAATTAAGCAGTTCAGGATCAAAAGAAATTAGAGGTCAAGTTGAAGAATTGGCTCTTAAAAACGGAATGATTTCGCTTCCAGATACTTCTGGAACAAATATCGACGTTCAGATTTTTGATACGGCGAAAATTGACTGGTCGAAAACTGCATTTTCGTATGCTAATATCGACGAAGAAAAACCAGTTATCATTGTAATGGATTATGCTTTTGGAGAACAAGCGTATGAAACTATCGATGAACTTTTGAAACCATTTAAGAAAGAGACTTTACTAAATGTAAAATCGGTTTCTATTATGGGTAAAGCGGGAATTCTAGAAGGCGGAAAAGGAGATATCATGATCCCGACGGCACATATAAACGAGGGTACAGCAGATAATTATTTCTTCGAAAACGAACTTACAGGCGCTATGTTTGAAGGAAATGATATTGACATTTATGAAGGTGCGATGGTTACCGTTCTTGGAACATCTTTACAAAATAGAGATTTATTAAAATTTTTCCATGAATCAACTTGGGGCGTAATTGGTCTTGAAATGGAAGGATCTTATTACCAAAAAGCAATTCAGTCGGCATCTAAAATTAGAAAAAGTGTGCCACATGATATTAAAGTTCGTTATGCTTATTATGCTTCAGATAACCCGCTAGAAACAGGAAGTACATTAGCATCAGGCGGACTGGGAACAACGGGTGTAAAACCAACTTATTTGATTACAATAAAAATTCTTGAACAGATTTTCAATATAAAAGAACCAGTGTAAATGAGTACAAAAGTACCCCACAATTCAGAGGATCAAGAGATTGATTTGGCCAAGATTTCAAAAAAGATAAATACCTTTTTTGAGTCTGGTAAAACATCTGTATTTAATGGAATTCAGTTTTTTGTCCGAAATTGGATTATTGTTTTAATATTAATTGTGGCTGGTTTTGGTCTAGGTATTTTTTTGGATAAAACCCAAAAGAGTTATGAACACCAAATTATTGTAACGCCTAATTTTGGAAGCACCGATTATTTATATTCAAAAATCGATTTAATAGATTCAAAAATTAAAGAAAATGACACTTTGTTTTTGAAAAATGTTGTAGGAATTCAACAGCCAAAAAATCTGAAATCTATAGAAATAAAACCTATTGCCGATGTTTATAATTTTATTCAAAACAAACCTGAAAACTTTGAATTAATTAAATTGATGGCTGAAGATGGTGATATTAATAAGGTTCTTCAGGAAAATATAACGAGTAAAAATTATACTTTTCAGACCATAATTTTAGGAACAAAAAGTAAAATATCTGAGGATAAAATTGTTAAACCACTTTTAAAATACTTTAATACTTCTGATCATTACAATAAAATACAAAAAGAAATGTATCGAAATGTTCAGTTAAAAATGAGAAAAAATGATACAATTATTAAACAAATAGATGGTGTTTTAAATAATTTTTCTAAATCTTCAAATACTAATTATAAGAGTGATAAACTTGTTTATTACAATGAAAATACACAGTTGAATGACATCATTAAAACAAAAGATGCTTTAATTAACGAACAAGCAATTCATCAAATAGAGTTAATTACATTTGATAAAATTGTTAAAGAAAGTAGTATTACTGCCAATATTGAATCTCAAAAAATTATTGGAAAATATTTAAAATTTGTATTACCATTATTATTTATACTATTCTTTATCTTTTGTCGATTTTTTATTGCTTTTTATAAAAGACAAAAGCATCTGAGCGCCTCTTAAAAATTTTAAAATATTAATGTGAAATACTATTCAATAGTAAAAAGATATATTTTTGCTCAAAAAAGATTCAATGAAAATAAAATTTATATTATCAGTTTTAATTTGCGGACTTCTTTTCAGTTCGTGTAAAGAAGAAAAAGTAATTAAAGAGAAGAAAAATTTTACTGTCATTATTGAAGGTATATTTGAAAAAAACGACAAAATTCAAGTTTTTTATTTAATAGCAGGCGATGTTTGGAAAGATGCAAATTCGGTTTCACAACCCGTTTATGCTTCAAAGGAAATGCAGAAAATTGTAGTCGATTTTCCAGAAAAAGTTGTTCCAGAAAACATTAGAGTTGATTTAGGTTTTAATCCAACGCAAACAAATGTTACTATAAAAAACATTTCAGTAAAATATAAATTAAAAGAAATAAATGGTGATTTTGAGAAATATACAAAGTACTTTTACCCTAATGAATTCGTGACTTGGGATCCAAATTATTTTGGTTATAAATTAAATGTCATTAATGATAAATATGATCCATTTTTAATGGGTAATGATGAACTTGCTATTCAGTTAGTAAAAATTACTGAATAACAAAAAACTACTTCAAATCTTGAGGTAGTTTTTTGTTTTTGGTTATATCTTTTTAGGCTAATGAATTTAAAGAAGATTGAATTTAAAGAAGTTCGAAATTATGTAATTTTCGGATCAGGTCAGTTTGTTAATTTATTAGCTCCTTTACTGGTTGCTCCTTATGTGATATCAGTTTGTGGAATTGAAGAATGGGGAAAAATAGGTGCTGCAACATCTGTTTTTATATTACTAGAAATATTTATAGACTTTGGTTCTAAACTTTTAGGAGTAAAAGAAATTAGTTCTAATAAAGAAAACAAGAATCGTATAGCCGAATATCTAAATGTTACTTATGCATTTCGTTTTATCGTGTTGTTATTTATTATTTTCTGCCTTTTTTTAGTTTTATTTTTAGTACCCAATTTAGATTTCAAACTATATTTTCTAGGATCATCATTATTAATATCACAGTTTTTCAATCCAATTTGGTTTTATATTGGAGTTGAAAATTTTAAAAGGATTAATAAAGTAATAATTTTTTCGAAAGCAATCTATATCCTTTCGGTTTATTTGGTTGTTAATCAAAAATCAGATTATATATATGTAATTTTTTTATTAGGATTAGCTAATACAGTTGTTTATTCCTTTTATTATTTAAAGATATTTAAAGAATATAAAATGTCTTTATCCTCTGTTTCTAAAAATAGATTAATTGATAATATAAAAAGAGAATACCCGATAATAGTTTCTAATTTATCAATAGCAGTTTACACTAATTTTCCAATTTTGATTGTAAAATATATCCTGGGAGATTTTTATGCTGGAATTTACAAGATTGGAGATATGTTTTTAAGTATTTTGAGAAGTTATTTGACAGTCTTTTTTAATGTAAGCTTTCCTAGATTTTGCAATATTTACTTTGAAAATAAGAAAGAAGCGATTTCCTATTTAAAGAAAATAAATATAGCTAATATTATCTTTTTAGCGCTTATAGTCGTTACTTTATATGTTATATCGTTTTTCTTTATTAATGAATTTGGCTTAGATAAAAAACTGCTAAACTCGCTTTTGTTTTGTACAAACTTTTTATTTGTTTCGTTGATAGTTGCATTAAACATACCATTCTATCAAATGTTGATATTAAAAAACCATCAAAACAAAATCGCTAGAATATCGTTTTTGGGCTCTTTATTAATGTTTGTAAGCTGTTATTTTCTATCAAAAAATTTCAATTTGCAAGGAAGTATAATTTCGATATATATTGTTGAAATATTTATAACTACATCTATTATTCTATCCAGTTTATCACTTTTTAAAAAAAATGATTAAGAAAACAGAATTTAACGATAATTTAAATATGACTCATTTGGATCGTAAGGTTTATATCGTTATTCTAAATCATAAAGGATCTTATGATACAACAGAATGTTTAGAAAGTATTTTACAGCTAAATTATTTCAATTATCAAGTTATAGTTATAGACAATAGTGAAACAGATTTACCATTTCAAATCTTAATAGATTGGGCATCATTAAAAAAAATTAAATTTGATAATACAATTGAAAAGAACTTAGATCTTTCAATAAATAAAAGCCAGATTGTCTTTGTAAAAGCCGAAAAAAATAAAGGATTTGCAGCGGGTAATAATATTGCTCTGAATGCCATTTTAAACACCAAAGAATTAGATTCTTACATTTGGTTATTAAATAATGATACCGTAGTAGATAAAGAATCATTAAAAGAGCAGATTTCATATTTAGAAAGAAATGAAAATTCTAAAATCGGTATTTTAGGAAGTAAACTAATCTACTATTACAAAAAAGATACATTGCAAGCTGTTGGGGGAAAATTTAATAAAAAATTTTACATCTCAAGTCATATTGGAGAGGGAGAATCTATAGATAAATTAAAATCTGAATTTGATAAAATTGATTATGTAATAGGAGCATCGATGTTTGTTACATATAAATTTTTAGCTGATGCAGGTGTTTTATGCGAAGATTTTTTTCTTTTCTACGAAGAATTAGACTGGGCTTATAGAGCAAAAAAGAAAGGCTGGTCTTTAGATTCATGTTTAGAATCTCTAGTTTTTCATAAAGAAGGAGCAACTATAGGTTCTTCTTATAATTCAAAACAAAAGTCTTTATTTTCTGAAATAAATGTATTTAAAAGCAGAAAGATTTTTGTCGAAAAATATTATAACCTCGGATTCAAATTTTATATATCAAGCTTGTTATTGATTTTAAATAGAGTTAGAAAAGGAAAATTTAAACTTGGACTAGAACTATTAAAGATTACTTTTTACAAATGAAAATTAAGATAAAAACATTACTATTTTTTGTAGTTCTTCTATTAGCACTCTATCAAGATTTTCCTTTGGTCAATATCTTCGGAGAAATAGCACGTTCACCTATTATATTCTTAACACTTCCAATGTTAATCTATATATTAATGCATGAAAAACTAATACTTTCAAAATACACAAGGTATTTTATGTATTATATATTGTATGCGCTTATAATATCTTTAATATTTATTCCAATTGTTTATTATCTCAATGGTTCGTTTTTAATCATAAAAGAAAACATAATTTTAAAGGCTATAAAATTATTTATATACCCGCTTTCAATATTGGTTTTTTATCAGTTTGTTTACATGCTTTTTAGCTCAGGTAAAAACAGCTTTGATTATTTTTTTAATGCTCTTTTCACGCTTCAAGTACTCTTAGCAGTTTACTTGTTTTTTGAAGTAATTTTTTTAAAAAAAGAAACAATTTTTGCTTCTTTCCTGCATTCAGACAATTTGAAATATTACAGGGTGCGACTATTAACTCTAGAAGAAAGCTGGATTGGTACAGTACTAACCATCTTTATTTTTATTCCCATTTTTCTAGCAAATTATTTAAAAAAGCCCAAAAAAATAAAGCAAAAAATATATGCCTTATCAACCTTTATATTTCTTTATTATACATTTTTTAGTGAGTCAAAAGGATATCTTTTATTGATAGTAGTTTCTGTTTTGCCAATGGCAATTCAGTATATGTATAGTCATAACAAACTTAGAAAAGTTTTATTTGTTGGATCTCCAATAATTCTCATAATTGCTATTTTTATAGTTGTGATTTTACAAAAAAACATTGATGACCAGCTTCATACAAGTATAACCTTTGGTACACGATTGACATCATACTTAGCTTCGCTCAAAGTTTTTATTACCCATCCTTTTGGAGTAGGCTGGAGCGGGTTTATTTATTATTATCCGGAAGCCATTAGAGATATAATCAATACGTCTTGGGTTAGTACATTAAATTTACAAGAAATAAAAGGGTATTTAACAACTACAAAAGCATTATCAACAAAGACTGATTTTTTTGACAATTTGATGTACGGCGGACTTGGGTTTATTGTTTTCTTTTACAATTTCTTCATTAAGAGATATTTCTTTTTCTCTAAGTTTCGTGATACAAATTTCTTTTTTATAAAAGCACCTCTTTTATTTTGTATTCTAGCAGGACTAATTTATATTACTTTTTATATAAAATATGAAGTATGGTTTTTAATGGCTTTTTTAGATGCTTTACAGAGTCAAATAAATAATAAAATTTCAAAAGAAAATGAAAATACTTATAGTAGCTAGTTTTTTTCCTTATCCGCCTCATTTTGGCGGTGCTTTTGATGTTTTAGAACGTATTAAAGGTATAAAGTCATTAGGACATGATATTGATTTAGTTTGCACATGTAAAGAATTTCCAGAAGAAAAAAATGTAGTTTTTTTAAAACAATTTATAAATGAACTTATAATCGTTCCTCGAAAAAACAAAATTATTAACTTATTTTCTGCTAAACCACTTCAAGTCATTTCAAGAAAATCACTTAAAAAAGTAGCATTAAAAAAGAATTATGATTATGCAATTTTAGAAGCCGAAAGTGTTGGAATTATACTTGAAAATAAATATTTAAAAGCTTCGCAAATAGTTGTGCGAGTTCATAACAATGAATCAGATTACTTTTTTCAATTAGCTAAAAGCACCAAAAAATATACAGAAAAACTATATTATTATCTTGAAGGAATAAAGTATAAAAAGTATTCAAAAGCAATTTTTGAAAAAGCAGACCGACTTTGGTTTATTTCTAATGAAGAAATAAAAAATTGCCATATATTATTTAGAAATAAATCTATATACTTGCCAGCATCAGTAAATGAGGTTTTTGTAAAACAAGAATTATCTAATAAAACGGTTCTTTTTATAGGAGCTTTATTTATGCCAAATAATTTGGAAGCCATAATGTGGTATCTACAAAACGTTCATTTTTTAATCACAGAAAAAAATTATAAACTAATTATTGCAGGAAGTACAGGCGACAAAGAACCCATAATATTTGAAGATATTTTTAAAAAATATTCCAATGTCGAGGTTCTGTTAAATCGAAGTGATTTAAGCAGTTATTATTCACAATCGACAATTTTTATTAATCCGATGCTTCATGGAGCTGGAGTAAAAATAAAATCTATAAATGCAATTCAAAATGGTTTAATTTTAATTTCGTCTAAAATTGGTGCTGAAGGAACAGGATTGGTAAAAAATGAGATGTATCTTGAAGCAGACCTCCCGGAAGATTTTATAAATGCAATATTGAAAACATTTACTATGAATATTGACACAAGACAAAAAATGGTGGATAATGCTCAGGATTTTTTAACCCAAAATAATTATTTATCTGTTTTGAAAAAAGAAATTCAAGATGAAAATTAATAAAATAGATTTATATAATTATTCGACGATTTTTCTGGGATCTTTTCCAATTCTTGGGTTAAAGAAAAGTGTTTTAGCAATTATTTTATGGGCTGTTTTTTCATTAATATTAATGATTTCTGAGAAAAGCTATAAAACGATTCAGAAAAGGGATAAGATTAATTTACTGGTCTTAACAAGTTATTATTTAGCATTTGTAGTAAGTTTTTTATTCATTGAAGACAAGAAACTTGCCACAAGATTTTTAGAAAAAAACGTTGCCTTTTTGATTTTCCCATTATTTATAATTGTAAATAAAAATTTTATTTACGGCAACACATTACGAAAATCCATTAATATTTTTATTATTTCAAATATAATTTTAGCGTCTTATATTTGGATTGTAATTCTATCAAATGGTTATGAAAAGGTAATGAATTCTGACACCTATTACAATCCAATTATCAGGAATTTTTTTAGCGATATATCCGAAATTCATTTACCTTACTTAGGAATTTTGTTTGTATTTTCCAGCTTAGTGCTTTTAAATGATATATTAAGTAATCGAATAAAATTCAATTATGTTTTCATTTTTAGATCTTTAGGAATAGCATTACTTATTTTTTCAGTTATTACTTATGCGGCAAGATTAGCGCTCGTTTTATTTCTTGTATTATCAATTTTTTTAGTTTTAAAAAAAACACCGAAAGTCTGGATTAAGATTGGTTTTATGATATTTCTTGCATCCTCTGTTTTTTTGATCTTTGTTATACCTTCTTCAAAAAAAAGAATAGATGAAATACGAAATACGAAACTCATATTACCAAACCAAGATCAAAAATCAGAAGAAGTTAACTTCAGATATGGTATTTACAATTGCGTAAGTATTATTTTAAAGGAAAATTGGATATTAGGAGTCGGACCAGGAAATGTTCAAAAAAAACTAGACAACTGTTACTCAAGTTATACCTATAAAAATTATGATGATTATTCAAAAATAGAATATAATTCACACAATCAGTATTTAGATATTTGGCTTAAATATGGTATATTTGGCTTAATTCTGTTTTTAGTTTTCTTACTTTGGGGCACTAAAAATATAGATTTACTATACGGTATTTTTATATTTATAATTATGGCAGCAATGTTAACAGAAAATATATTTGACAGACAAGTTGGTGTTGTCTTCTTTACTTTTTTTAATTCACTTTTTTTTATTAACCGAATAGATCATTTTGAAAAAAGCCCTAATTAGCGATTGGTACTATGTAAATGGAGGAGCTGAAAAAGTGATTCATTCTATCAATTCAATTTGGAATGATTTTGATCATTTTGCGCTAATTGATTTTTTGAATGAAGAAGACCGTAAGTTTATTTTAAATGGAAAAAAAGCTAAAACCAGCTTTATTCAAAAACTTCCGACTGTTAAAAAAAACCATCGCAAATTTTTACAGCTTTTTCCCATTGCAATAGAACAATTTGATTTAACTGATTACGATTTAATAATCAGTTCTTCTTCAGCTGTTGCAAAAGGAATTAAAGTCAATAAAAACCAGCTGCATATTTGTTATTGTCATTCGCCAATGCGCTACGCTTGGGATTTAAGAGAGCAATATTTAAAAGACGCTGGCTTAACCAAAGGCTTAAAAGGGTTTTATGCGAAATCAGTCTTAGATAAAATCCAAAAATGGGATCTTTCAAATTCAGAAAATGTAGATTATTTTATAGCTAATTCTAAGCATATTGCGCAAAGAATAAAAAAGACCTACAATAAAGATTCTGTTGTAATTTATCCGCCTGTTGATGTTGATTTTTTTAGTTTAGAAGAAACAAAAGAAGAGTACTATTTAACAGCTTCACGAATGGTAGCATATAAAAAAACGCAGCTTATCGTAGAAGCCTTTAATGAATTGCCTCATTTAAAACTGATCGTTGCAGGAGAAGGACCAGAATTAGAAAAACTTCAAAAAATAGCCAAAAGCAATATAGAATTTGTTGGCTATGTCGAAAACAAGAAGCTTAGAAGTTTAATGCAAAAAGCAAAAGCATTTGTTTTTGCAGCAGAAGAAGATTTTGGAATAATTCCCGTTGAAGCACAAGCTTGTGGAACTCCAGTTATTGCTTTGTCAAAAGGGGGAACTCTTGAAACCGTTGTTGATAATGAAACCGGAATTTTCTTTGACGAACAGTCGTCTGAAAAAATCAAGGAAGCAGTAATTAATTTCGGATCCAAAAAATTCGATCCAAAAATAATACGAGAGCATGCCGTTTTATTTTCAAAAAAACGATTTGAAAAAGAAATAAAAGAATTTGTAGAAGCAAAATATAAAGCACATATTAATCGTCTTTGAAATTTTTGTTGTAAATATTTTTCTTCTATTTTTTTTTAGATTTGTAAGAATTATAAACTAACGCAAAAATTATGAAAAAATTATTTTTAACATTATCACTTCTAATTACTTAAATTTCTTTTACTCAAAATGCTCTTCCTTCAAGTGGGAATGTCGGAATAGGCACATTATCTCCAAATTCTGCACTTCAAGTAAATGATGGAGATATTTCGGTAACGGGTCCAAATCAAAAAATTGCTTTCGTCGCTAACGATAATTTTACTAATGGATTTGGTACGATTGCTAACTATGGAATGTCAATCTTTAAAAATGGTGCAAATGAACCAATAGTTGCTCATTCTGGTTATTTTGGATTACACTTTTACACAAGTGCTGGTGCAGAAAGAATGAGAATTACTTCTGATGGGAATGTTGGTATTGGAACTTCAACACCAAGTGTTAAATTACAGGTAAATGGTGATATTTCCAGCGTGGGAGAAAATCAAAAAATTGGTTTCGCCACAACTGATAATTTTACAAATTCAACAGGTACAATCGCTCATTTTGGAATGTCAATTTTTAAAGACGCAAATGGAATGCCAGGCGTTTCTCATTCAGGATATTATGGATTAAATTTCTATACAACCGGAGTTGAAAGAATGAGAATTAAAGAAAACGGCTATATCGGAATAGGTTCAATTAATCCAGATGAAAAACTAACCGTAAAAGGAAAAATTCATGCAGAAGAAGTACGAGTTGATTTGCAAGTTCCTGCAGATTATGTTTTTGAAAAATACTACACAGGCTCATCAAAATTAAAATCTGATTATGTAATGCCAACTTTAGAAGAGATTGAGAAATTCACTAAAGAGAATAATCATCTTCCAAACGTGCCCTCTGCCCAAGAAATTAAAGATAAAGGATTACAATTGGGAGAAATGAATAATATTTTGCTTCAAAAAATAGAGGAACTAACACTTTATATTATTGAGCAAAATAAAAGAATTGAAAACCTTGAAAATAAAGCAAATTCTAAATAATTACTATAATTCGAATAATGAGAAATTTTGTATCTCAAGTAGTATATGTATTTCTTTTCTCTCTTAGTTTATCTGCACAATCATCAAAAAAAATTATTTGTACGGAACTTTACGGAACTTGGGAAACCTATAATAAACAGTTTCCTTTTCGAATAATTCCTAATGATAGATCTGAGATATGGACTTTTAGCGAAAATGGAATATTAACTATTGATAATAAATCGGGGAATTTTGTATTGGAAGATAATTGCAAGAAATTATATATAGACAAAGATTTTTATTTTTTGGTCAATATAAATAAAGATTCTTTATCTCTTATTAGACAGATTTTACCTCATGAATCTTACGTTATTCGTTTAAAAAAAATAAATAGAAAATGAAACAAAAAATTACTCTCATAATTTTTCTGTTTATAACTTTTTTTTGTCATTCACAAAAATGTTTATCAGATGAGTTCTTAAATATTCAAAAAAATAATAATCCTCAACTGAATACAAAAATTAAAGAAGTTATAGCAAGTTTTAAAAATAAGGATGTAAGTGAGACAGGAAAAATAGCTTCTACACAAGAATTAATGAGCGACGAAATAGTAGTAATTCCTGTAGTTTTTAATATTATCCATAGTGGAGAACCTCTCGGAGTTGGAAAAAATATTCCTTTAAGTAAAATTGAAGAACAAATTAGCTTATTAAATCAAGCTTATAGTGGACAATATGGAGGTATTGATACAAAAATTAGATTTTGTTTAGCAAAACAAAACACTGTTGGTCAAGTAACAACAGGAGTAAATCGTTTTATTGGGAATGCATCATATGATATGGGAATTCCTACTTCTTTTAATCTTTTTTGTGTACCAAATTCAGAAACTGATTGGCAAATAAAGAGAAATATTTCTTCAGGGTTTCCTAGTAATCTTTTCCTTAATATTTGGACAACTGATTTGAAATATTGTGGAAAAGATAGTCTGCTTGGTTTTTCTTCTTTTCCATTTGATAATAATCCTAACTTAGATGGAGTGGTTTTAGATTATCTTCAAGTAGGAATTAATGGAACGCCTAATACTTCTAATTATTCAAATGGAACGACCGCAGTACATGAAATAGGTCATTGGTTAGGACTCTTTCATATTTTTTCTGATGTAGCTTGTGATGAAACTGATTGTGAAACTGAAGGAGATTTAATTTGTGATACAGATGCAGTGTCTACTTCAGGAATTGACAACATTGTATTAGGAGGAAATTGTTTAGGATATAATTGCAAAGGACAGACAACAGATGTAGTTCAAAATTATATGGATTATCAAATTTCCTCTCGTATGTATTGCCAAACAAAATTTACTGCTGGTCAAAAGAGAAGGATGAGAGATATGCTTACTTACTATAGATCTTCAATTTATAGTCAAGGAGCGCTATTTGATTTTACAGCTTGTAAAGCAACATCCTATGGCGGTGGCGGTGGTGGCTGTAGTGAAGATAGTACTCTACCAGTGCAAAAAATAAATAAGCCAAATATATATCAAGATTTATCACAATTTAGTGGTGTAAATATAAAATTTGGAGAAAGATTCGAAGTAAATGATAAATGGTTAGTAACGATATTTAACACGACTGCAAATTATGTTACAGGAACTCCAAAGCCAACAACGCCAGTAGTCAATAATTTACTTATTTACAAGAGAGAGGGATGTAATTATGCTTTACATCAAATGATAGATGTGGGATTGCAATCAAATTTTGATCTACTAATGAGCGGAAATGAAATAATAATAACATCAGGAGTAAAAGATGAAGTTTATATATGTCGTTTAAATGAATCAACTAACAAATGGAGTATAGTTCAACAAATTAAACATGAATTATCAGGTAGTAGAATTGGTACCGATGCATATATTTTGGGTAGATTTTTATTTATTTTAGAAAGCAGTTCTGCTGAAAATAATATCTTCAGAGTATATTATAAAAACGACATTGGGACATACGTTTTTCATCAAAATATTGGAATCCCTAACTTTAATTTACCCAGCAGTCGAAAATATTTGCAATCGGGTAACTTTAAACAAAGGATAATAAATTTTAATTCCAGTAGTTTTACAGGTTCTTACGATCCTCAAGAAATTTTAGTTTCGAAATATAATGGAGCTGCTTTTGCTTTACTTGAGTTAGATAGCAATAATATTTGGGTTTTATCAAATACAAGTCAACCTATGGGCATGTCTACAATTGAAATGATACTTGATATAGAAATGTCTAAAGATTTTATATATGTTTTAACAAGTGCACAAACAGGTCCTAACGGTTCCTTACCTGATTTAATGTATCTGTACACTTACAGAATTACAGATAGAACATCAGGAAGTACTTTTCCATTTCAGTCTGTTTATTATAAGCAAGAATTACTAAGTTATACTGACGGAATATATTTTGATACTAAATTGCAAGTTTTTAATGATCAGTTTTTCTTTATAGACAATATAAAGTATCAGCCTCTTACATTATTTTATAATACAAATTTTGAAACGAACAACTTACCTAATTGGCAAAAACGAGCCAATAAAAAAATAGCTTGCGCAAATCCAATTGAAAACTCTGATGATTTTGAAGTATTTGGTAATTTGTTGTTTTATGGTAATTCAGAAAATACGATCAATATTTATAATGTTTCTAACATTCTGGCTAGAGAAGGATTTGATCAAACCTTTATTGATAATTCAGATTTTTATAACAAAAAAATTAGTATCGTGCCAGATAATTATTCAACGTCAGCTCAAAATATTACAATAGGTGAATCAAATAAAATTGAATTTAATTATGTAGAAAAAGAATTTATAGCAAATAATAGTATTGTTCTAAAACCAGGAACAACTTTAAGCTCTGGTTCTAAAGTTAAACTTAAAATTACAGATGCTTATGGTCTTTGTAATTCAATTATTGCTTCTAAAATGACTGGTGAACAATTTGATTTCATCGATTCAAGTTTAAATACTATGGAATCCGAAACTACTAACAAAATTCAAAGTAAAGTAGTTCTTTCGCCAAATCCTAACAATGGTATTTTTACAATTAATCTCCAAATAGATGAAGGAACGATAATTAATTATGATATTTATGATCGAGCTGGTAATGTGGTACTTTCTAATAGTACTGACAAACCTACATTAAATGTTAGTTTACCTTATTTACCCCCAAATATATATTTAATCAAATTTTCGGGTAGTAATTTTAACGAAACAATTAAATTTATAAAACAATAAATAAGCAAACTGTCTAAATTTTTAGGCAGTTTTGTTTTTTAAATAGGTTTAATAATTTTCAAATCAGTTACATTTGCGCAGAATAAAGAATTATCATGAAAAGAATACTTATCACTGGGGCTGCAGGATTTCTAGGATCGCATTTATGTGACAGATTTATCAAAGAAGGATATTTTGTTATTGGAATGGATAATTTAATTACTGGAGATCTTAAAAATATCGAACATTTGTTTAAACTAGAAAACTTTGAGTTTTATCATCATGATATTACAAAATTTGTTCATGTTCCAGGTGATTTAGATTATATTTTGCATTTTGCTTCGCCGGCAAGTCCGATCGATTATTTAAAAATTCCAATTCAAACTTTAAAAGTAGGATCTCTTGGAACGCATAATTTATTAGGATTGGCGAGAGTAAAAAAAGCACGAATTTTAATTGCTTCAACATCTGAAGTTTATGGAGATCCGTTAGTGCATCCGCAGACCGAAGAATATTACGGAAACGTAAATACAATTGGACCTCGCGGTGTTTATGATGAAGCAAAACGTTTCCAAGAATCTATAACAATGGCATATCATACTTTTCACGGAGTAGAAACCAGAATTGTGCGTATTTTTAATACTTATGGACCAAGAATGCGATTAAACGATGGTCGTGTAATTCCGGCATTCATCGGTCAGGCTTTACGTGGTGAAGATTTAACGATTTTTGGCGATGGTTCACAAACGCGTTCTTTCTGTTATGTAGACGATCAAGTTGAAGGTATTTTTAGATTATTACATTCAGATTATGTATATCCAGTAAATATTGGAAATCCAGATGAAATTACGATTAAAGATTTTGCAGAAGAAATTATAAAACTGACCGGAACAAACCAGAAAGTAGTATATCATCCATTACCAATAAATGATCCATTACAGCGTCAGCCAGACACGACAAAAGCAAAAGAATTGTTAGGCTGGGAAGCAAAAGTAAGCCGTTCTGAAGGAATGAAAATCACTTACGATTATTTCAGGTCACTTTCGAAAGAAGAACTTTCAAAAGAAGAACACAAAGATTTTTCCAGTTATATAAAATAAAAAAAAGGGGGAAATATTATTAGAATATTTCCCCTTTTCATTTATAATAGTTTTCTTAAAAAGCATCATTTTCAATGAGATTTTTCATCTGCTGATCAAGATTAAAATTGCTTTTTGCATGCAGAAAAATTGTCTTTTTCATGCTTTGAATTTTATCTTTTCCAGTTGCTGAAATCTTTTGCAAAGCGACGTTTAAACCTTCAAAATCCTCCACAGGAACAACCCAGCCTAAATTATTTTCCTCGACAATTGATTCTCCTTCGCCACCACCAAAATAAAGAATAGGAAATCCTAAAGCGCTGTATTCAAATATTTTTGAAGGAACAGAACCGTAAATTCTTGTTTTTAGAGGAACAAGAGCAATGTCTAAACGCATCAGTTTTTCGTGCAGGACATTTCGGTTTAACATTCCGTGAAAGATAATTTTCTGCATCGGATTCTGATTCATATAATTTACGATTTGGGCTTTCTCGGCACCATCTCCAAAAATATGCAATTCAACATTCAGATTTTCTAAATTTAATTGTTGAATAAGCTCAAAAACGCCCTGAGCAACGCCTAACAATCCGGCATAAAACAATTTTATTGATTCGTTAGAATTATCGTTTTCAGGAATAACATTTTCTACAAAATGATCTGGATAATTGCGATATAAAAAGCATTTCTTTTCCGGAAAAATAGAATGAATATGATCAATAATTTCATTGGACTGGCCAAAAATATGCGTTGCTTTTTTGTAAATAAAACGTTCTATTAAAAGAAGCATTTTATTTGAAATACTGTTTTTCTTCAAAACCTGAAGTTCAATGGCAGCAGTTGGCCAAAGATCTGAAACATTCAAAATTATTTTTTTCCTTTTGATCCAAAGAGCAAAAACAGAAACAAAAGACAACAGCAACGGCGGCGATTGTACAATTACTTTTTTAGGTGTTTTAGCAAATAATAAATAAAAAAACAAAACACTAGAAAACGAAAATGTCGAAACAATTCTTTTAAAAATGTTAGAGCTGTTGCTTGGATAAATCCAAAGACGTTTTAAAGTAATATTCTGAATTTTTTCTGTAGCCGAAAATTTGCCTTTATATTCTGGAAAAAGTTCGCCTTTTGGATAATTTGGGAGTGGAGAAATCACCGAAACTTCATAACCGTTTTGGTTTAATTTCAGAGCCAATTGTTCAATTCTGTTGGCTGCAGCACCTTTTTCAGGAGGATAATAATTGGATATAATTAAAATGTCGTTCATTATTTCTTCTCCAATAAAATTGAAACAATTCTCTCAGAAGCTTTTCCATCCCATAATTCTGGAATACCGCTTTTTCTGGCACCATTTTGTAAAAATGAACCAAAAACCTTTTGCAGATTTTTTAAAGATGTTCCCACAATGGTATTAGAACCAATAGTTTCTGTTTCAGGTCTTTCAGTATTATCACGCATAGTAAAACATGGAATTCCAAGAACAGTTGTTTCTTCAGAAATTCCACCGCTGTCTGTAATAACGGCAAAAGTGTTTTTGATTAAATACATGAAATTTAAATAACCTTGAGGCGAAACAAAAATGATGTTTTTAAACTCGATTTTGCTTTCACTCAAAATTGCCTGCGTTCTTGGGTGAATCGGAAAAATTATTTTTTTATCATTCACTAACAAATCAATTCCGTAAAGTAAATCAATAAGTGATGAAACTTCGTCAACATTTGCAGGACGATGCAACGTTAAAATGATATAGTTTTTCTCTTCTAACTGATGTTCCTTCCAAAAATCAGGCGCTGTAATTCTGTTGATATTTTGATACAAAGTGTCGATCATCACATTCCCCACAAAATGCACATTTTCTGGATCAGAACCTAACTTTAATAAATTTTCTGAAGCTGATGTTGAGGTTGTAAAAAAGTAATCAGTAATACTGTCCGTCAGCATTCTATTGATTTCTTCGGGCATTGTTAAATCTCCAGAACGAATTCCGGCTTCGACATGTGCAACTTTTGTATTACATTTTTTTGCCACGATAGAGCAGGCCATTGTTGAGTTTACATCGCCCACAACTAAAACCAAATCACAAGGATTTTGAAGTAATTCTTTTTCGAAAGCAATCATAATTGCTGCAGTCTGTTCGGCCTGAGAACCGCTTTTTACTTCTAAATTAACATCTGGCTGAGGAATATTTAATTCCTCAAAAAAAGTATCACTTAAGTTTTTATCATAATGCTGACCAGTGTGAACCAAACGAAATGAAACATCAAAACCCTCATTCTGCTTACTTTTCACAGCATTAATAATCGGGGCTATTTTTATGAAGTTTGGCCGTGCACCTGCAATAATGGTAATTTTCATAGATTCTTTCTAAAAACTTTCTTTGGCAAAAGTAAAGTTTAAATTGGATTCTAGATAGTTTGAAAGATTTTCTTCTAAGTGTAGATGTGATTTTTTGGAGAATCTCGTAAATTAATCTAATCAGAATTGGATGTCACAATTTGTGACTTCCAATTATTTAATTTTTGGACTCTTTAAAATCACAATTTGTGATCTTAAAGAATGCTGTTCATTTTCAGTAAGTTGAAAGTTAAGTTTTTAAATCTTGAAGTCACAATTTGCGACTTCAAGATTTAAAAGATTATTTTTTGTATCCTATTTTGACTCTTTCATTTTCATTTTCTTTTTTCTCCGTTAATTCATCTAAATAAGAAAAAACCAATTCAATATTTTTATCATGATTCTCTAATTTCTTCTGTCCCGAGGCTTCGGGATGTAAAATATCAACTTTAATTTCTGTTGTATCGAGAAGCATTTGTCTCACTTTCGTGAAAATACGCATGATTTGAATATTGGTTTGAATTGCTTTATCGCTTTTTAAAACGCTTGATAACATCAAAATTCCATACTCTGTAAATGCAAAAGGTAAATATTTTAAGTTCGATCCTCTGCCATTCTTCAAGGTCGCAATTTGCGACCTTGAAGAATTATACTCAATTTCAGTTAGTTGAAACATAAAGTCTGATGGAAATCTAGATAAATTTCTTTTAACTTGTTCATTTAATCTTTTAGTTTCAACTTCATAAAGTGAAGCTAAATCGCTATCAAGCATCACTTTTTGACCGCGGATAAAATATATTTTATTAGAAATTGTTTCTTCAGAAAGTAAAGATTGATCGTTCATGAGTTTTTAAATAAAAAAACAAATGTAAGATTTTATCTATATTATAAATACGATTTAAATTGTTTTAGCTTCCCGCGATTGGTTCTTTCTAAAACCGTTTTTCGGGTAAAAGTGAAGTTTAAATTGCGTTCTAAATATAAATCAATCGCGTCTTTTATTTTTTGAATTTGTGCCGAATCCAATTCTTTTTCAGCAACATATTCAATTTCAAAAGTATCTAAATGAGTTTGTTTGATTATAAATTCCTTTACGTTTCCATCATCTTCAATAATGCTTTTGGTGACGTAATAAAAGGTTAAGCCTGGAGATTTTTTACCGCTTGGTAAAATAGCAATGTCATTGGTTCTTCCAATTAATTTTTTTAAAATTGGTTTTTTGGGAGTACTTTTTTCATCAAGAATTCCGATGTCACCAATTTCATATCTGATAAAAGGATTTGCTTTGTTAAATAGTGAAGTAATGACAATGCGACCTTCTTCCCCGTAAGGGAGAACTTTATCATTTTCATCTAAAATTTCAACAAAAAGTGTTTCAGAATTTACCTGCCATTCTCCCTTAGAATTTTCAAAAGCAATCAAATCCAATTCTGAAGCTCCATATTCACTAATAATCGGAATTCCGAATTGTTTTTCCAGTAGTTTTTTATCCGTTTCAAAAAGCATTTCCGAAGTTACAAAACAAGCTTTTAAAGTTGGGCAGCCTTTGTTTAAAATGATATCTTTCTTTTCCAGATATTTCGCAAATAAAACAATAGAACTTGTATAACCATTAATATAATCGAATTTTTTCGATTTGAATTTTTCTAGAAATTTTTCGAGAATCTCATCAGATAAATCAAAAACGGGAAATCGGAAACGATGTGTCATGAAGTCCTTAATACGCTCTTTTTGATATCCAATAAAATCCATCGGAATGCCATAAAAGCGTGCCTGATAAGAATGGTTAAAATCAATTCCAAACCATCCAAAACGCATCATGATTGAAGACCAGGTTAAAGCGTGCGAATATTTATCTTTTGCAAAAACAAAAGGCGTTCCGCTTGATCCAGAAGTTTTGTTGAGGTAAATGTTTTTCTTTGAATAACCGTTTGAAAGTCTTTCATCTAGAGGTTTTTGTAGATTTTGTTTATTTAAAATTGGCAGATCTTCCCAGTTTTGAATATCTGTATTTCCGACTAATTTCTGGTAAAAAGAATTATTTTTTAAGTGAAAATCAACAATTTCCTTTTTTTTATTTTCAAGGAACAAAGCATATTCTTCTTCGGATAAATTCACGATTCGATCCAATTCTACTTTCGCTTTCTTTATCGGAAAGCCGTTCAATCGAAGGGAAAAATCAAAAAGACGAATCATTTTAAGGATAATTTTCATCAAAAATAATATTTACCAATTACTAACAGAGAAGAATCACGAACTTTTTAAGATTTAATTATTTTTTACGTTCAAAAGCAATTATTTTTGCACCACAACTAAATACAACAACACCATGACAATTTTACTATTGGGATCGGGCGGAAGGGAGCATGCATTTGCATGGAAAATGACTCAGAGTCCGCTTTGCGAAAAACTTTTTGTAGTACCTGGAAATGCAGGAACTGCTGCCATTGCTGAAAATGTGGCAATATCTGCGACAGATTTTGAAGCTGTAAAAGCTTTAGTACTTAAAGAAAATATAAGTTTAGTAGTCGTAGGACCTGAAGATCCATTGGTAAAAGGTATTTACGATTTTTTCAAAAACGACGAAAGTTTAAAACATATTCCGGTTATTGGGCCATCTAAATTAGGGGCACAATTAGAAGGAAGTAAAGAATTTGCAAAAGAATTCTTGATGAAACATAATATCCCAACTGCAGCTTATGATAGTTTTACTGCTGAAACAGTTGAAAAAGGATGTGAGTTTTTAGAAACTTTACAGCCTCCTTACGTTTTAAAAGCAGACGGATTAGCAGCTGGAAAAGGGGTTTTGATTATTCAGGATCTAGAAGAAGCAAAAACAGAATTACGCAATATGCTGGTTCATGCAAAATTTGGTACAGCAAGTTCTAAAGTTGTAATCGAAGAATTTTTGGACGGAATCGAATTAAGCTGTTTCGTTTTAACAGATGGAAAAAATTACAAAATTCTTCCAACGGCAAAAGATTACAAACGAATTGGAGAAGGAGATACAGGTTTAAACACAGGTGGAATGGGAGCGGTTTCTCCAGTTCCTTACGTTGATGCTGTTTTGATGGAAAAAATCGAAACTAGAATCGTAAAACCAACAATCGAAGGTTTCCAAAAAGACGGAATTGAGTATAAAGGTTTTGTATTTATTGGTTTGATCAATGTAAAAAACGAACCAATTGTTATTGAGTACAATGTGAGAATGGGAGATCCAGAAACAGAGGTAGTTGTACCGAGATTAAAATCAGATTTAGTTGAATTGTTCTTATCTGTTGCAGATCAAAAATTGGGTGATTTTAATTTAGAAATTGATCCAAGAAGCGCGACAACAGTTATGGTAGTTTCTGGCGGATATCCGGAAGATTTTGAAAAAGGAAAAGTAATTTCTGGATTAGAAAATGTAACAGATTCTATAGTTTTTCACGCGGGAACAAAATTAGATGGTGAAAATGTCGTTACTAATGGAGGACGTGTAATTGCTGTAACCTCTTACGGAGATAATTTCCAGGAGGCCATAAAAAAATCTTACCAAAACATAGATAAACTAAGCTTTGATAAGATGTATTTTAGAAAAGATATCGGTTTTGATCTAATCTAAAAAATAAATTCACAAGCCCTTTTTAATTAAAGGGTTTGGTTTTTTTATTTTAAAAATGAATGAGCCGTTGTATCTTGGTTTTCTGTTCCAGCGTCATCAAAAATACGTAATTGTTTAATCCAATAAACGATTGCGCATGCACAGATGATCATGAAAATCCAGTTAATTGTGTTTGCACCAAACCATGTAATTAATTCCAAACGACGTAAAAAGTCAAGAGGAGCAAACAAAATGTTAACGAATAAGTATTGTATTCCTTCAAAAAAAGCTGTCATAATTTTTTAAAATTATATGTTATTTATTGTTGTGTAATGCTTTGAAGATAAAATTCAGTTATTAGAATCTTTTTTCAACTTGTTCGGTTTTCATTTTAAACAAGTATTATCTTTACAATCACAAAAGTATAAAATATCCTTATGATAACAAGTGTTTTTAAAAAATCTACGCCATTAAATTATTCATTGGTCGTAATTTTAATACTGGTTTTCTTTTTTATGTTCCAAATTAAAGACCCATCTTGGGTTACTTCTTATTTTTTGGCTTTCCAAAAAGTGAGTTTGTTATGCTTTATTTTGGCTTCTTTTTTTATGATAAATTTTATTGTAAAAAAGAACGGACTCAGTAAAGACAATGGTTACGCGATACTTTTCTATTTATTATTTCTTTTGTTTTTTCCAACCATATTTAACAATCCAAATGTTATTTATGCGAACTTTTTTATTTTATTGGCACTTCGAAGGCTGATTTCACTTCAATCTCTCAAAGCATCAAAAGAAAAAATATTTGATGCATCATTTTGGATTTTTGTAGCTTCTTTATTTCAATTTTGGAGCGTACTTTTTTTAATATTGGTTTTTATATCAATTGTTTTTCATGTTTCGAGAGATTATAGAAACTGGGTTTTGCCTTTTATTGCATTTTTAGCAGTAGCAGTATTGTTTTATATGACATCTTTAATATTCCATATCGATGCCATCGCATTTTTTCAAGAAAGGGCTGTAATCGATTTTAGAATCGATTATTTTAAAAACAATTACGAAAACGGGGCACTTTCAATATATACCGCCGTTGCCTTATTTTTTGTTACTTCGATGTTAATGACATTATCAAACAGACCGCAGATTGTTCATTCTTCATATAAGAAAATTGTAGCCTGCTTTTTTATTGCGGCTTTTGTGTATATCATTTCACCAAACAAGAGCAATGATTTATTATTGTTCAGTATCGCACCATTAGCAATTATGGCGACAAGTCATGTTGAATATATGCAGCAAAAATTGAACAACGAAATTGTATATTATGTGTTGATTGTCTGCAGTTTATTTACATTCTTTTCACAATTATAATTTACTTCCGTAAGCAAGATCTCCAGCATCGCCAAGACCAGGAACAATGTAATTTTTCTCATTTAGTTTTTCGTCTAAAGAAGCAACCCATAAATGACAATTATCCGGAAGATTTTTTTCTAGATATGCGACACCTTCTGGTGCGGCAATAACCACTACAATATGAATTTCTGTTGGAGCGGCATTTTCGACTAATTTTTTGTGAACTGCTACAATAGACTGACCCGTTGCAAGCATTGGATCAAGAAGTAAAACCGTTTTATTGTTTAAGTTTGAAATAGCCTGATATTCAACCAAAATTTCGAACTCATCATCATTATTTGGGTGATATCTGCAAGCCGAAACAAAGCTGTTTTCTGCGTGGTCAAAATAATTTAGAAAACCGTTATGAAGCGGTAATCCAGCTCTTAAAATTGGACATAAAACTAAATCTGTTTCAATTTCTGTTGTTTTTTTAATGCCGAGAGGCGTTTGAATATCAACATTTTTGTATGGCAAAATTTTACTCAATTCATAGGCCATGATTTCTCCAATGCGTTCAATATTTCTACGAAAACGCATACTGTCGTTCTGCACATTTACATTTCTAATTTGTCCTAGAAAATGATTTAATACACTGTTATTCTCAGAGATATAATGAATTTTCATAATATTTTTTTAGTAGATCAATAGTTTTTTAAGAAGAATTGAAAAATTAGTAGTTTTTTTCAAACTATAAAAGTATAAAAAGTATCTTTGTTTTATAAAAAAATAAAAACATGTTTTCAAAATTAGCATATTCTGTTTTCGAGCAAAGTATCAAAGATTATCATCAATTTGATAATGTCGATCAGCCGATTAATAATCCTTATCCAAAAGATAAGTTTGAACATTTATTATATTTGAAAAATTGGATTGATACTGTTCAATGGCATTTTGAAGATATTATTCGTGATCCGCAAATTGATCCAGTTGCAGCCTTAACTTTAAAAAGAAGAATTGATGCATCAAATCAAGAACGTACTGATATGGTGGAATATATCGACAGCTATTTTTTACAAAAATACAGTGATGTAAAAGTAAAAGACGGAGCAAAAATCAACTCTGAAAGTCCTGCTTGGGCATTTGATAGATTGTCTATTTTAGCTTTAAAAATTTATCACATGAATGAAGAAGCAACTCGTGCAGAAGCTTCACAAGAACATAGAGATAAATGCCAGGAAAAATTAAATATTCTTTTAGAACAAAGAACAGATTTATCTACAGCAATTGAAGAATTATTGACAGATATTGAAAATGGTGATAAATTCATGAAAGTGTACAAACAAATGAAAATGTACAATGATGATGAATTGAATCCAGTTTTATATCAAAATAAAAAATAATTTGGCAGACTTGTCTAGCAAAATTAAGCATATAGCCGTCATGAGACTATCCGCAATGGGAGATGTCGCCATGACGGTTCCTGTTTTACGCGCTTTCGTAAAACAATATCCAACGGTGAAATTGACCGTTATTTCCCGTCCTTTTTTCAAACCTTTTTTTGATGGAATTCCGAATTTGGAATTTTTTGCGTTTGATGAAAAAGAAAGACACAAAGGATTTCTTGGACTTGTACGTTTATATAACGACGTAAAAAAACTAAAAATTGATGCTTTTGCAGATCTTCATAATGTATTGAGATCTAAAGTTGTGAGCTTACTTTTCGCTTTAAGCGGAAAAAAAAGAGCAACTGTAGACAAAGGCCGAGAAGGAAAAAAAGAATTAACAAGAGCCGAGAATAAGATTTTTAAACAATTGCCAACGATGTTCCAAAGACATGCAAAAGTGTTTGAAGAACTTGGTTTTCCGTTAGATTTATCCAATCCGAGTTTTCCTGAAAAAGCAGTTTTAAGTGCCGAAATTTTAGAAATCATCGGTGGAAAAAATCAAAAATTAATTGGAATTGCACCTTTTGCACAATACGATTCTAAGGTTTATCCAATAGATTTAATGAAAGAAGTTGTAGCAAAATTGGCTGAAAATTCAGCTTATAAAATTTTGCTTTTTGGCGGCGGAAAAAAAGAAATCGAGATTTTAGATTCACTTTCGCAGCCGTATGAAAATGTAATTAATATGGCTGGGAAAATTAAATTTCAGCAGGAATTACAATTGATAAGCAATCTTGATGTTATGCTTTCTATGGATTCTGGAAATGCTCATATTGCGGCAATGCTCGGCGTTAAAGTTATTACACTCTGGGGAGCTACGCATCCGTATGCAGGATTTTTACCCTTCAATCAAAGTTTAGAAAATGCGTTAACTTCAGACAGAAATCAATATTCTCAACTGCCAACTTCTGTTTACGGAAATAAAGTTGTTGATGGTTACGAAGATGCAATGAGAAGTATTTCTCCAAAAGATATAATAGAGAAAATTCAGTTAAGCATATAATCCATTAAAATCATAGAGAAAATATCCAATTGTTTTCTTTTTGTTTCTATTAGCAACAATTACAACAAAATGATTTTCTTTTTCTGTAGACAGCAAAATATGTTCAAAATCTTCTGTTGAATTTCTATAGACTTTATGTACCAATTGAGATTCTTTAATTTTTCGGGATAGTATGTTAGCCGCTTTTAGCTTACTTACATAAGGCCAGATATTAAAAAAATTATGATCAGAAACTTTTACTTCTGTCATTTTTCCACTCATTGTTGAGTCATATTTTTCTTTAGACAGTAATTTGGGTCCTTTTTTATTTCGTTGTTTTTTAATTATGAAGTAAACGCAAATAAGGGATGTAATTACAAAAAGCGCAATAAAAGATAAACGAAGGTAGTGATGCGTTGCCATAATATTTAATATTTAAATGTGTTGACAAATTTTGTTTAGTAATACAACAACATACATAGATTGCGATTACCATAATTTCACCCCTAATATAATAAAAATTCAGCAATATTTCAATTAAAAATTGGTTTTATAATAAATTGATATTACTACCCCAATCTTTCATTCTCATTTTGTAAAAATTATAATAATTATAATAATTATAATAAGTCAAAAAAAAATCCAAATTCCAGTTTTATTTGGAATTTGGATTTTTTAATATTGAAATTTCTAAATACTAAACATCGTCGTAATCAACATAAATAGTTTCAGAAGTTGGATGCGCTTGACAAGTTAAAATTAGTCCTTCGGCAATTTCGCTGTCTGTTAAAATAGAGTTTTTAGTCATTTCGGCAGATCCTGCTGTAACACGTCCTAAGCAGCTGCTGCAAATTCCGCCTTGGCAAGAATACGGAGCATCAACTCCTTGTTTTAGAGCAGCATCTAGAATAGTTTGCTTTTTAGACATTTCAAAAGTAGTTTCCTCATCGTCTACCAAAACCGTAATTTTTGTATGTCCTTCTTGAGAACCTTGAATTATGTGTTCTTCAGAAGAAGAAGTAAAAAGCTCAAATTTAATAGCAGATTCTTTTACGTTTTTCTCTTTCAAAACATTAGAAACAGTATTGATCATTTCTTCTGGTCCGCACAAGAAGAATTTATCAAACTCAAGTTCTTTATGTTTGTTATTTAAAACAAAATTCACAGCAGATTTTTCAATTCTTCCAAACAAAGCATTTTCAGCTTTTGCCTGACTAAATACATAATGGACAAAAAATCTGCCTACATATTGTAATTGTAAATCATGAAGTTCCTGATGAAACATAGTATTTTCTGGAGTCCTATTTCCATAAACCAATACAAATGAACTTTTTGGCTCATTTTTTAAAACCGTTTTTATGATAGAAAGAACTGGAGTGATACCACTTCCTGCAACAAATGCGGCGTAATTTTTTTGTCTTTCAGCATCAGGCTCAAAAGTAAATTTTCCTTCTGGCTGACCCACTTCAAGAACATCTCCTGATTTTAATTTTGTATTGGCAAACTGAGAAAAAAGACCATTTTTTACAGCTTTAACAGCAATTCTTAATTCGCCGCTGTCTGGTGCAGAACAAATGGAATAAGCACGTCTAATTTCTTGGTTATCAAGAGTTAATTTTAAGTTTATATATTGACCAGCTATAAATTTATAATCTGGTTTTAGTTCTTCGGGAACATTAAAAAGTATAGAAACAGCATCTGCAGTTTCGCGTTTTACCTCTTTAATTATAAGTTTTAAGAATGAAGGCATGTTAGAATTTTTCTGCAAAAGTAGCAAACCAGTGTTAAATGATTGGCACGAAATTATTTTTTTTAACTTTTTTTGTAACGTTTTCCTACATTTGATCTCTTACTACACAGAAACTAAAACTATAAACCATGATTAAGAAGTTTATTTACCTAGAATGGAAAGCCTTTATTAGATCGGCATCTTTTGGTAAAAACCTAACAATGAAAATTATAATTGGATTTTTAATGATCTATTTTTCATTAATTTTTATCGGAATGGGAGTTGGAGCATTTTATGTTTTAAAGGACATGAAATTAGAACCATTAGTAACCATTAACAAATTTCTGATTTATTATTTTCTATTCGATTTGATAATTAGGTTGTTACTGCAGTCAATCCCAGTTTTAAATATCAAACCATTATTGGTTTTACCCTTTAAAAAACCAACGATTGTGCATTTTTCTTTAGGCAAAACAGTTTTGTCTTTTTTTAATTGGGTACATGCCTTATTTTTTATTCCGTTTTCGGTTGTATTAATTTTGAACGGATATGATGTTGTTGGAATTGTTTTCTGTCATTTGGGAATTATGGCCATAATTTACATCAATAACTTTTTGAATATTATATTAAGTAATATCGATAAATTATTCGTTGTTTTTGTCGTGATAATTCTGGCATTAGCAGGAGCACAATATTATAAATTATTTGATATTACGACTTTTACAACTCCGTTTTTTCAAAATTTTTACGATATAGAAGGAGTGTTTTTAATTCCGATTTTAGTATTAATCGTGCTGCATGCTTTTACTTTTAAATACTTCAAGAAAAATTTATATCTAGATGCTGGATTATCTGTAAAACAAGACATTGCTTCGACAGAAAATCTTACTTGGCTGAATCAATTTGGAACCTTGGGGACATTTCTTAAAAATGATATTAAACTCATCAAAAGAAATAAGAGATCAAAAACAACTATTTTTATGAGTTTTCTCTTTTTATTTTATGGACTAATATTTTTTGCAAACTCGCATCAACCAGCAGTAATGCACATTTTTGCGGGCATATTTGTTTCAGGCGGATTCTTGTTTGTATTTGGGCAGTTTGTGCCAAGCTGGGATAGTTCTTATTATCAATTATTGATGACACAAAATGTTCCGTATCGTGGTTACATTACCTCTAAGTGGTGGCTGATTGTTATTGCAACTTTCATTTCTACAATTCTGGCTTCGTTTTATCTTTTTTACGGCTGGGAAGTGTATTTAACTATTGTCGTTGGAGCAATTTATAATATAGGAGTCAACTCGCATTTAGTTCTTTTAGGCGGTGCATTTACCAAAACGCCAATCGATTTAAGCAACGCCGGCGGAGCTTTTGGAGATAAAAAAGCGTTCAATGTTAATGCTATGCTTCTTTCGCTCCCAAAAATTTTACTGCCTTTAGCGCTGTACTCAATCGGACTTTATCTAAACAACAAAAATCTTGGATTAGGATTAGTGGCTGGTGCAGGTGTTTTAGGATTTATTTTTAGAGATAAGGTTTTTTCTTTAATCGAAAAAAGATACAAAATCGAAAAGTACAGTACAATAAATGCTTATAAACAAAAAAGTTAAAATGTGCCAATTTGATAATCAGATAATATTATCAATTAGAAATCTAAAATCAACAATCTAAAATCAACAATTAAAATGATACAAGTAAATCAACTTATAAAAAATTATAACGGAACAACAGTTTTAAACATAGAAAATCTTGAAATCCCAAAAGGACAAAGTTTCGGATTAGTAGGAAACAACGGCGCAGGAAAAACAACATTTTTTAGTCTTCTTTTAGATTTAATTCAACCCTCAAAAGGAAGTATTCATAACAATAATATTCAGGTAAATACAAGCGAAAACTGGAAATCTTTTACTGGCTCATTTCTTGACGAAAGTTTCTTAATTGGCTATTTAACACCATAAGAATATTTCTATTTTATTGGAGATCTTCGCAATCAAAATAAGGCTGATGTTGATGCTTTATTGGCTCAGCATGAAGAATTTTTTAATGGAGAAATTTTAAAAAATAAAAAGTATCTAAGAGACTTGTCTAAAGGAAATCAGAAAAAAGTAGGTATAATTGCTACACTTATAGGTAATCCAGAAGTTATTATTTTAGATGAGCCTTTTGCCAATTTAGATCCAACAACTGTCAGCAGGTTAAAAAAAATCATCAAAGATCTGGCAGATAATCCAAATGTTACGGTTTTAGTTTCAAGCCACGATTTGCAGCACACAGTAGAGGTTTGCGACCGAATTGTTGCCCTTAATAAAGGAGAAATTGTAAAGGATATCAAAACTTCAAAAGAGACCTTGCAGGAACTAGAATCGTTTTTTGCGGTATAAGTTTTTAGATTACAAAAAGAAGCGTATTTTTACAAGTCTATATACTAAAATCGATTTTTAGTAGTTATCTGTTTTAAACTCTTTTCTATTGAAAAAGAATACTCTTAAATATAGTTTTACTTTCGTTTTTTTATTCTTTTTGATAGCTTGTTCTACCAAAAAAAATACCTTTTTGTCTAGAACTTCGCATTCTGTTGGCACGAAATATAATATTTTGTACAATGGAGGAGTTGGTCTAGATAAAGGCTTAAAATCTATTCAGGCCAATGATCAAGATAATTTTTGGAAATTACTGCCAATTGAAAAAATGCAGTTTGACGAAAATTTTTCTGAAGGAGAAAAAGCTAAAAATCCTGATTTTGAGCGCGCAGAAACAAAAGCGACCAAAGCCATTCAAAAACACTCCATGAATATTGGAGGCAGGGAAAGAAATTCACAAATTGACGAAGCGTATTTAATGCTCGGAAAAGCAAGATATTACGATCAGCGTTTTATTCCTGCAGTTGAAGCATTCAATTATATTTTATACAAATATCCGAACAGCAATAATATTTATACTGCTAAAATCTGGCGCGAAAAAACCAATATGCGTTTAGGTAACGATGCCATTGCGTTAAAAAACATTAAGCTGCTGCTCAAAAATATAGATTTAGACAAACAGACTTACGCTGATGCTAATGCTCTTCTGGCTGAAGCTTTTATAAATTTAGAAGAAAAAGATAGTGCTGTTGCCAAACTAAGAATTGCTGAGGAATTTACAAGAAAGAATGAAGAGCGAGCTAGATACCGCTTTATTCTTGGTCAAATGTATCAGGAACAAGGAAAACGTGACAGTGCAATTTATTTTTATGATGGTGTAATCGATTTGAATCGAAAAGCAGATCGTAAATATATGATGCATGCGTACGCTAAAAAAGCACAGTTGTATGATTATGAAAAAGATAATGATACCATCTTTTTAAAAATGTTTAATAAACTTGTTACTGACCGAGAGAATCGCCCTTATTATGATGTGCTGTTTTACGAAATGGGAGTTTTTTATGATAAAAAGAAAGATCAGGAAAATGCCTTAAAATTTTATAACAAGTCTTTAGGAAGAAAATCAAAAGATCCATATTTGGTGGCTTCTGCCTACAGAAACATTGGGAACATGTATTTTAAAAATACAAATTATACAATGGCTGCTAAATATTATGACAGTACATTGGTGAAATTAGATCCTAAAACCAGAGAATACGCTTTTATAGAAAAAAACAGAAAAAACCTTGATAATGTAATTAAGTACGAAGCTATTGCAAAACGCAATGATAGTATTATTAAGGTATACAATCTGCCGGCAACTGAGAAAAAGATTTATTTCGAAAATTATATTGCAGAGTTAAAAAAGAAAGATGAAGCCAAACGACTTTTAGAAGAAAAAGAAAAAGAGCGTTTAGCAAATATCGACTTAAACTCGCAGGCACAGATTTCAGGAAATGGAGCTGTAAATCCGCAGTCTTTAGGAAAACCAGTAGAACCAGAAGGAGTAGGAATGCCTCCTGGAGCAAATGAAAACGGAAGCACATTTTATTTCTATAATCCAACAACAGTTGCTTATGGAAAATTGCAATTTAAAAAAATGTGGGGTAATAGAACATTGGGCGGCAACTGGAGATTGGCAGGAATAAAATCTGCTAACAACGATGCAATGAACGATACCATCAATACTAAAGATGTTGCAAATACTTTACAAGATACAGTGGTTGCAGAAAAATATACTGTAGCCTATTATGTAAAACAACTTCCTACGTCACAACCGGCAATGGACAGTATTGGTATAGAACGTAATTTTGCATACTACCAATTAGGACTTATATATAAGGAGAAGTTTAAAGAATATAATTTGGCTAGTGATAAACTAGAACAATTACTGCGCAACAATCCAGAAGAAAAACTGGTATTGCCTACGATGTATAATTTGTATAAAATTTTCCAAATTACAAATCCACAAAGAGCAGAAGAGATAAAAGCGGAAATTTCAACTAAATATCCAACTTCGAGATATGCTCAGATTTTAAATAATAGAGCAGAAGATCCTAACTCAAGTCCAGACAAAGAATACCAAAAATGGTATAAACTTTTTGAAGAAGAAAAATTTGATGAAGTCTTAGCCAATATTGATAATTTGATCAATCAATATTCTGGAGATGATATCGTTTCGAAATATGAATTATTAAAAGCCAATACTTTAGGAAAAGTAAATGGTTTAGAAGCTTATAAAAAAGGACTTGAAAATGTAGCCGATAATTATCCGAATAGTGAAGAGGGTAAAAGTGCAAGAGAAATTCTAGAGAAACAAGTGCCGGCTTTAGAAAGATTAAATTTTACAACAGTAGACAACAAAAGCTGGAAAATTTTATATGCAGTGCCTAATAGTGATACTAAAACGCTTAAACAAATTGAAGAAGCGATTAGAGTATTTTTATTAGTTGAAAATTTTGAACGCTTAACAACTTCTTTTGATAAATACAATCAATCTGAAAGTTTTGTAATTATTCATGGTTTAAAATCTGAAGCTTATGCTAAAGATGTTGCGGGAGTTTTGAGAGATGACAAAAAATATAAAATTGCACATCCTGCTGTTATTATATCAACAGATAATTACAAAGTGGTTCAAATTAAAAAGAACCTCGAAGCCTATTTGACCCCAAAAACCCCATAATAATGTTTGAAAAAGTAAAAAAAAGCGGAACAGAGCAATTAGGAAAAACAAATCGTATTGTAGAAGGAACATCGATAGTAGGAGACATAGTGTCAAAAGCCGATTTTAGATTAGACGGCGAATTGATTGGAAATTTTACTTCACAAGGAAAAATTGTAATAGGCGCAAAAGGAGCTGTCAAAGGAGAAATTATTTGTAATAATGCGGATATTGAAGGAGAATTTCATGGAAAAATAAAAGTTCTTGAAATCCTTAATATTAAATCGACTGCTCAAATACATGGAGAAGTAGCAGTAGGAAAACTTTCTATAGAACCAGGAGCCGATTTTACAGCAACCTGCACCATGCTTACTCATAATAAAGAAGTAACCCTAAAAGATGGAAAAGGAACCGAATAATAATAGAAGAAATAAATGGCTTGCATTTATTAATATTCCTTTTCAAATGGGAGTTATTATTTTTGTATTCTCTTACTTTGGAACTTGGCTTGACGAAAAGCATCCAAGTCCCAAAGTATATTACAATACCATTTTTGTTATGCTTGGAGTTGGAGTCGCATTATATAATGTAATTCGCCAGGTAAACGATATTAATAAGACAAAGTAGTTTTTAGTAAAAACAGCTTAAGATAAAAGTTGCATCTTTGCGCAAAAATTATCTCAAATGCTTTTAAAAAATTACAAACCGGTATTTTATTTATTTTGTCTTGCTTTAACAGCTTATATTCTACACAAAGCAATATTCTTTTTTTGTGAAATTAATATTCAAAACTTTCATTACAGTTTAGAATTACAGTATTTATTCTTCTTCGGAATTTCGGCTTTATTATACCTTATATTATTAATAGTAAAAAAGAAGAATTTTGAAATCGTCGGGATGACGTTCTTATTTGGAACTTTTGCACAAATGTTATTGGGATATTTAATTCTGCAGCCAATTTTAAAAATTAAAACTGGAGAAACCGATGTTGAAAAGATTAGTTTTTTTATAACATTTGTGCTGTTTTTGTTATTTCAGACGCTTTTAACTGTCCGATTATTAAATGAAAAGCGTTAAAATAACAATTCTTTAAAACAAGGTTTAAAAATAATTTTTCATATCCTTTTGAATATTAATAAAAAATGTACCTTTGCACCAAATTTTAGAAACGTAAAAAAATAAGATTTTCCACGATATGGTGATTTCAAACAAACCGCTCAGCTTTATTCTTGCCGCTTTTGTAGCTTCTCTACCAATTATGGGTTTTGCAAATCCAGAGAATGACTCAACGCATGTTCAAACTGAAACAGCTCATGAAGAGAAAGTAGTTTCACACAATGCCCCTGAGGAAGGAGAGCATGCTGCTCTTGATCCAAAAGCAAAAGTGGACGCTTTTATTGATCATCACTTACAAGATTCTCACGATTTTGTTTTCTTCTCAGATGAGAAAGAAAATAAACATTATGGTTTTTCATTACCAGTTATACTTATTGATGGAGGATTGAAAATTTTCTCTTCTTCAAAATTACACCACGGTGAAGCAGTTGCAGAAGTTGACGGAAACTTTTACAAATTAGTTCACGGTAAAATTTACAAAACAGATGCTGCCGGTACAATTAAATTTAACGAGCACGGACATCCAGAAAATGAAAAGCCGTTAGATTTTTCTATTACAAAAAATGTAGTATCAATGCTTTTCGTTGCAGTAGTATTATTTTTAATGTTTACTGGATTAGCAAGATCATATAAAAAAGGACCAATACCAACTGGATTTGGTAGAGTTTTAGAGCCACTTATTATTTTTATTAGAGACGAAATCGCTGTTCCTAATATTGGTGAGAAAAAATACCGTAAATATATGGGTTACCTATTAACTGTATTTTTCTTTGTTTGGTTGTTAAACTTATTAGGAATGACTCCACTAGGAATTAACGTTACAGGTAACATCGCTATTACAGTTTGTTTAGCAGCATTTACTTTCATCATTACACAATTTAGTGCAAACAAAGATTATTGGGGACACATTTTCTGGATGCCAGGAGTACCAGTTCCAATGAAAATTATTTTAGCACCAATTGAAGTTTTAGGAACATTAACAAAACCATTTGCATTATTAATTCGTTTGTATGCAAACATTACTGCAGGTCACGTAGTAATTATGAGTTTGATCGCTATGATTTTCGTAGGTAAAAATTTAGCAGCAGATTTGCCAATCTCATTAGGTTTAACATTGTTTATCTCTGTTATTGAAGTTTTAGTTGCATTTTTACAAGCGTTTATCTTCACGATGTTATCATCACTATTTATTGGTATGGCTGTTCAGGATCATGATCATGCTCACCACCACGAAGATGAAACAGCAATTATTTAATTTAGAAGTTTAATTTTATATATATAAATAGTTATGGGAACAATTCCAACTTTAGTAGGTGCTGGTTTAGTAGTAATCGGTGCAGGTTTAGGTTTAGGTAAAATCGGTGGATCTGCTATGGACGCTATTGCTCGTCAGCCAGAAGCTGCTGGTAAAATTCAAACTGCGATGATTATTATCGCGGCTTTATTAGAAGGTTTAGCATTCGCTGCTTTAATCTTAGGAAAAAACTAATAAAGAAAAAATTAACAACATCTTTAACGGTTGGTTAAAGGTGTTGTTACCTTTTAAAAAAGAAATTAAATATTTTAATATAGTATAAAATGGATAAGTTAATTAACGATTTTTCATTCGGTTTATTCTTTTGGCAAGCTTTAATCTTGTTAGTATTAATTTTACTTTTGGTGAAATTTGCATGGAAACCAATTATGGAGTCTATTACTGCAAGAGAAGAAGGTATTAAAAATGCATTGCTTTCTGCTGAAAACGCAAAGAGAGAAATGGAAAATTTACAAGCTGACAATCAAAGAATTTTGAATGAAGCTCGTGCAGAACGTGACGCGATGCTAAAAGAAGCTCGTGAAATGAAAGAGAAAATGATTGCTGATTCTAAAAACGAAGCACAAGAAGCTGGTCAAAAAATGATCGAACAAGCTAAAGCTGCTATCGAAAGCGAAAAAAATGCTGCAATGGCAGAATTGAAATCTCAAGTTTCAAGTCTATCATTAAGTATTGCTGAGAAATTATTGAAAGAAGAATTATCTAACAAAGAATCTCAAACTAAATTAGTTGAGAAAATGTTAGGTGACGTAAAGTTAAACTAAGATTATGGCAAGTACAAGAGCAGCAATTCGTTATGCAAAAGCAATTCTAGACTTAGCAAACTCTAAAGGTGTTGCCGAAGCTGTCAATAACGATATGAAATCAATTGCATCAGCAATCGATACTAATACAGAATTGAGTACCTTTATCCAAAACCCAACAACAAAAGTTGAAGTTAAAGAAAGTGCTCTTCTAGAAGTTTTCGCAGATGTAAATGGAGTAACAAAAGGATTATTTCATTTATTATTTGAAAACAAAAGATTTGAAATTCTTAATGCAATCGCATTAGAATACAATAAATTGTTTGATGAAAGTAATGGTGTTGAAGTAGCGAAAGTTACAACTGCCATTCCAATGGATGCTGCTTTAGAAGCTAAGGTTTTAGCAAAAGTTGCAACTTTATCAGACAAAAAAATTACAATTGAAAATATAGTAGATCCTTCAATTATTGGTGGATTTATTTTAAGAATAGGCGATAATCAATACAACGCTTCTGTTGCAAACAGATTACAAGTATTAAAAAGAGAGTTAAGTAATTAGTTTTTATAACACAAAAAGTGTCTAAATTATAAATTAAGATGGCGGAAATCAAACCTGCTGAAATTTCAGCAATATTAAGAAAGCAAGTAGAAGGTTTTGAATCTGGTGCTACGCTAGAGGAAGTAGGAACAGTACTTCAAGTTGGAGACGGTATTGCTCGTGTTTACGGGCTGTCTAATGTACAATATGGAGAGTTAGTAGAATTTGATAACGGTATGGAAGGTATCGTATTGAATCTTGAAGAGGATAATGTTGGGGTTGTATTATTAGGACCATCAACAGGACTTAAAGAAGGATCTACTGCAAAAAGAACTCAACGTATTGCTTCTCTTAAAGTAGGTGAGCAAATGGTAGGACGTGTTGTTAACACTCTTGGTTTTCCAATTGATGGAAAAGGACCAATCGGTGGTGACTTATACGAAATGCCTTTAGAAAGAAAAGCACCTGGTGTTATCTTCCGTCAGCCAGTAACTGAGCCATTACAAACAGGTGTAAAAGCTGTTGATGCTATGATCCCAGTTGGTCGTGGACAACGTGAGCTTGTTATTGGTGACCGTCAAACAGGTAAATCAACTGTTTGTATCGATACAATCTTAAATCAAAAAGAATTTTACGATGCAGGAAAACCTGTATTCTGTATATATGTTGCAATTGGGCAAAAAGCTTCAACTGTAGCAGGAATCGCTAAAATGTTAGAAGAAAAAGGAGCAATGGCTTATACAGTTATCGTTGCTGCAAATGCTTCTGACCCAGCTCCAATGCAAGTTTATGCTCCATTCGCTGGTGCTGCAATTGGAGAGTACTTTAGAGATTCTGGTCGTCCAGCACTTATCGTGTATGATGATTTATCTAAACAAGCTGTTGCTTACCGTGAGGTTTCTCTTTTATTAAGAAGACCACCGGGACGTGAGGCTTATCCTGGAGACGTTTTCTACTTACACTCTCGTTTATTAGAGCGTGCTTGTAAAGTAATCGCTGATGATGGTATCGCTAAAAACATGAACGATTTACCAGATTCTATCAAATCTATCGTAAAAGGTGGTGGTTCATTAACTGCTTTACCAATTATCGAAACTCAAGCTGGTGACGTTTCTGCATATATCCCAACAAACGTAATTTCGATTACAGATGGTCAGATTTTCCTTGATGGAGATTTGTTCAACTCTGGAGTTCGTCCTGCAATTAACGTAGGTATCTCTGTATCTCGTGTTGGAGGTAATGCTCAAATTAAATCTATGAAGAAAGTTTCTGGAACTTTAAAATTAGACCAAGCTCAATTCCGTGAATTAGAAGCTTTCGCTAAATTTGGTTCTGACTTAGATTCTGTTACTTTAAACGTAATTGAAAAAGGAAAAAGAAACGTTGAGATCTTGAAACAAGGTTTAAATGATCCTTATACAGTTGAAAACCAAGTAGCTATTATTTACGCTGGTTCTAAAAACTTGTTAAGAAACGTTCCTGTAGAAAAAGTAAAAGAATTTGAAGCTGATTTCTTAGCTTACTTAAATAGTAAACATAAAGATACGCTTAACGCGTTGAAAGCTGGTAAATTAGATGACAGCATTACAGATGTTATCGAAAAAGCAGCAAAAGAAATCTCAGCAAAATATAACTAATAAGATAATAAGTAAATTAGATAATTAGACTTAGTTCTAATTATCTAATTTTCAAATTGTCACATTTTCTAATTAATAGATGGCAAATTTAAAGGAAATCCGTAATAGAATTACTTCCGTTTCATCGACGATGCAGATTACATCGGCTATGAAAATGGTTTCTGCTGCAAAGCTTAAGAAAGCACAAGATGCAATCACTGCAATGCGTCCTTATGCCGAGAAATTAACGGAGTTATTGCAAGATCTTTCTGCTACACTTGAAGGTGAAGTTGGAGGAGATTACACAACACAACGTGAAGTAAAAAAAGTATTGCTTGTAGCTATAACTTCTAATAGAGGTTTATGTGGTGCATTCAATTCAAATATTATTAAAGAGATTAAAAACCGTACAGAGTTTTACGCTGGAAAGCAAGTTGATGTTTTTGCTATTGGTAAAAAGGGAAATGATGCTTTAAACAAAACTCATAAAGTTCACGGTCATCATAATGCAATTTTTGATCATTTAACTTTTGAAAATGTTGCAGGAATTGCAGATAATTTGACTGAGAAATTTTTATCTGGAGAATACGATAGAATTGAATTAGTTTACAATCAGTTTAAAAATGCAGCAACTCAAATCGTTCAAGTAGAACAGTTTTTACCGTTAGCTCCTATTAATACTACTGGTACAGCAGCTTCTTCTGGAGATTATATTTTTGAACCTTCAAAAGAAGAAATTGTTTTAACTTTAATTCCAAAGTCTTTAAAAACGCAATTGTATAAAGGAATCCGTGATTCGTTTGCTTCTGAGCATGGAGCACGTATGACTGCTATGCATAAAGCTACAGACAATGCAACTGAGTTAAGAAACCAATTGAAATTAACTTACAATAAAGCGCGTCAGGCTGCTATTACTAGTGAGATTTTAGAAATTGTTGGTGGAGCAGAAGCTTTAAATGGATAAATCAATTCATATTATTATAAAGAAAAAGCCAGCGAAAGCTGGCTTTTTCTTTTATGGAAGTTTTTTTCTTTTTTAGTAATAATTTTATAAAATGGTGATTCTCAGATTATTCAAAATTTGAGAATCACTACCATTTTATAAAAAATTGACAGATAACTCTGCTGTGCTTTGTCTTTTATGGGAACAAACTAGCTTTATTAGTCCCAGTGCTCTGTTTTTTTAAGGGTTACATTTCAGCAGAATCAATCCCTGTGCTTTGTCTTTTATGGGAACAAACTAGCTTTATTAGTCCCAGTGCTCTGTTTTTTAAAGGGTTACAATACAGCAGAATCAATCCCTTGTGCTTTGTCTTTTATGGGAACAAACAAGCTTTATTAGTCCCAGTGCTTCCTTTTTTATAAGGGTTGTATTTAGCTTTCTCAATCCCTATGAAGCAAATTTAAGAAAACACTGTTTAAAAAAAGTTACATAATTTTTAACTTAAATTTATATATTTCACATGTTAGTGTTCTGGTTATTATATAAATGACTCAGAAAAAATAATTAATTTTGAATTCTTTTCTATTAAAATGACTTTACAAATACTTGAAATTACTACGATTGAAGAAATGCTGGCTCAAATTGAAACCATCAGATTTCTATATCCCAATATCACTTTAGAAAAATATAAATCTTTTCTTTTGGAGATGATTCCGCATAATTATACTCAAATTGGCGTTTTTGAAAATAATAAATGTTTAGGAATTACAGGATGCTGGTCGGCAACAAAATTGTGGACAGGCAAATATCTCGAAATTGATAATTTTGTTGTTAATCCAGAATATCGATCTCAAGGAATTGGAAAACTACTCACTGATTATATCGAGAAAAAAGCAATAGAATTAAATTGCAGCAGTATTGTATTAGATGCATTTACTGGAAATTTTGGAGCACACAGATTTTATTACAATCAAGGTTACGCCCCAAGAGGATTTCATTTCGTGAAAATTTTGGATGAAAAGAAAATGACGGTGTAAAAGAGTTAGAACTTTTCTTTATTGCATCAAACAAAAGCACCATTAAACAAAAGAAATGGTTATTTTTGTCTTACAAACATTATTACAATTATATTTTGGGATTATATAAAAATCTATTCAAGCAAACAGCAATTTACGGACTGGCAACAGTTTTACCGAGAATGCTGAGTTTTTTATTAGTGAGATTATATACAGGAATTTTACCTACTGCCGAATATGGCGAGGTGTCGATAGTATTGTCTTGGATGGTTTTCTTTAACGTAGTTCTTTCTTACGGAATGGAAACCGCTTTTTTTAGATTTTATAGTGCTGAAGAAGATAAGAAAAACGTAATAGCTACTTCTACAATTTCGATTTTTTGGACATCAATTATTTTTCTATTTGTTGCTTTAATCTTTAGAAACACTTTAGCAAGTTTAGCCGAAGTAGATGTTCAGTATGTTACCTATACGGTTTGGATTTTGGTTTTGGATGCATTGGTTTTAATTCCATTTTCTAAATTACGAGCGAACCAAAGGCCAATGGTTTATGCAGCAATTAAAATTGGAAATGTGGTAATCAATTTATTACTGAATATTTTCTTTTTAATGTACCTACCAAAATTAGCAGCCTCAAACCCTAATTCAGTTTGGGATAATTTATATGTCGAAAATTTCCAGATCGCTTATATTTTTATTGCAAATCTTTTAGCTAGTTTAGCAACCTTTATAGTTCTTTCTCCTAATTATCTTTCGCTTGGACGAAAATTTGATCCAGAACTTTGGAGAAGAATGATGAAATACGGACTTCCTATTTTGGTTGCAGGATTGGCTTTTGCTGTCAACGAACATTTTGATAAAATCTTATTAGGGTATTTGCTTCCAGAAAATTTGGCAAAGTCCGAAGTTGGAGCTTATTCTGCTTGTTACAAGTTAGGTTTATTTATGGTTCTTTTTGCAACAGCATTTAGATTAGGAATCGAACCATTCTTTTTCAGCCACGCAAAAAATGCAAATGCTCCACAGACTTACGCCGTAATTACCAAATATTTTGTGATATTGGGTTCATTGATTCTATTAGGAGTTATAGTTTTCGCAGATGTTTTAAAATACTTATTACTAGATAATAAATCCTATTGGGAAGCAATGAAAGTTGTACCGCTTATTATTTTGGCGAATTTCTTTTTGGGTATCTATAACAACTTATCGGTTTGGTACAAACTTACAGATAAAACAAAAATTGGTGCCTACATTTCTATTGTAGGTGCTATTGTTACTTTGGTTTTAAATTATTTTTTAATTCCAAAATACAGCTATTATGGTTCAGCAATTGCGACTATTTCGGCTTATGGCAGCATGATGCTTATTTCTTATATATTAGGAAATAAATATTATCCAATTCCTTACGACATGAACAAGATTGGTGCTTATTTAGGCGTTTCGATATTATTTTCGATAATTTCATTTTATGGATTTAGAGAAAAATATTATGTTGGAATTCCACTTCTTTTAGCTTTTATGTATTTAGTTTACCACTTTGAAAAAGATACTATAAAAGGAATATTGAAGAGAAAGTAAGCCGGGATTAAAAATTTTATATTTAAAAATGAAAATACAAATTATCAATAAATCGCAGCACGATTTACCAAATTACGAAACCATTGCTTCTGCAGGAATGGATTTACGTGCCAATATTTTAGAGCCAATTACGTTAAAACCTTTAGAAAGAGCGATTGTAAAAACAGGACTTTTTATTGAATTACCAATTGGTTATGAAGCCCAGGTTAGACCAAGAAGCGGTTTAGCTGCTAAAAAAGGAGTAACAGTTTTAAATTCGCCAGGAACTGTTGATGCAGATTACAGAGGAGAAATAGGAGTAATTTTAGTAAATTTATCTAATGATGATTTTGTAATTGAAAATGGCGAAAGAATTGCGCAGTTGATTATCGCAAAACACGAAAGAGCAGAATGGATTGAAGTTGAAACACTTTCTGAAACATCAAGAGGTGAAGGAGGCTTTGGAAGTACTGGAGTTAAATAGTTTTCTGTAATTCGGAAAAATTAAAAAAAGAAAGACCAAACCCAATGAAGATTTTTTAATCTTCCCATAAAAATCAAATAAAGAATGAAAATAATTGTGCCAATGGCAGGCCGCGGATCGAGATTGAGGCCTCATACACTAACGGTTCCGAAACCATTAATTCCTGTTGCTGGAAAATCTATTGTACATCGTTTAGTTGAAGATATTGCTAAAATATTAAAAGACCCTATTGAAGAAGTTGCATTTATTTTAGGCGACGAAGCTTTTTTTGGAGATGATGTTGTAAAAAGTTTAGAAGATTTAGCCAAAGGTTTAGGAGCAAAAGCTTCAATTTATCGTCAAGATCAACCCCTTGGAACAGGTCATGCAATTATGTGTGCAAAAGATTCTCTGTCTGGTCCAGCTGTAATTGCTTATGCAGATACTTTGATTAGAGCTGATTTTGAATTAGATCCTGAAGCAGATGCTGTAATCTGGGTAAAACAAGTAGAACAGCCGGAAGCTTTTGGTGTGGTGAAACTAAACCAAAATAATGAAATTATAGAATTGGTTGAAAAGCCAAAAGAGTTTGTAAGTGATTTAGCAGTTATCGGGATTTATTATTTTAAAGAGGTTGGAGTTTTAAGAAATGAACTTCAAAATGTTTTGGATAATAATATTCAAAATGGAGGAGAATATCAGATTAATGACGGAATCAAAGCTATGATGGCCAACGGTAAAGTTTTTAAAACTGGAAGTGTTGACGAATGGATGGACTGTGGAAACAAAGATGTTACGGTCGAAACCAATACTAGAATGTTAGGTTTTTTACATAACGACGGTGAACATTTAGTTGATTATGATGTAAAACTAGAAAACGCTACAATTATTCCTCCATGTTATATTGGAGAAAATGTAGTATTGAAAAATACGACAATTGGTCCAAATGTTTCAGTTGGAAAAGGTTGCCACATAACTGACAGTACTATTAAAAATAGCTTAATTCAAACGTATTCTCAAATTAAAAATGCTAACTTAGATAACGCAATGATTGGTAATCATGTAAGTTATGATGGTAAATTTACTAGTGTAAGTATTGGAGATTACTCAGTTTTAGAATAAATAGGAATAAAATTTCGTTTTTGTTTAAAATGTAATTTTTATAATGATCAAAAAAAGAGTTTTTACAGTTTTGTTTTTTGCTTTATTCAGCACATCGTTTTCGGTTTTTGCACAGACAGAACCCGAAGATATTGCTATGGCAACAGATGAATATCAAGACTCATTTTATGAATCATTAAAACAAAAAGGAATTGAAAATTATGATAAAGCTATTGTGTCATTGGAGAAATGTATCAAACTAAAACCCAATGACGCAGTGGCTTATTTTGAATTAGGAAAAAATTATCTGGCACTCAAAGAATATCGAAATGCACAAGATGCTTTTGAAAAAGCTACACAGCTGGATCCTAAAAATAAATGGTTTTGGCTCGGAATTTATGATGTAAGTTATGAGACCAAAAACTACCCGTTAGCGATAGAAATCATTCAAAAAATAATTGCTTTTGACGAAGAGTACAAGGACGATTTGATTTCATTATATATGATAACAAATCAGTACGACAAAGCTTTGACTGCGATTAATGAAATGAATGAAAAGTTTGGGAAGTCTGCCGATCGTGAAATTTACAAAGCTCAAATTTTATCGCAGGGAAAATATCAAAATGCTGAAATTGACAATTTGGTTCAGCAGATTAAAAAAGATCCAAAAGAAGAATCCAATTATGTGAATCTTATTTTCTTATATTCAAAAAATAATGAAAATGATAAATCACTGGAAGTTGCGAAACAATTAGCAAAAGAAATTCCGAATTCAGAATGGGCTCAAGTGAGTTTATTCAAAACATATTTGGATGCCAATCAAGCGGATAAAGCCATAAAATCAATGAATGTGATTTTAGCAAGTTCAAAAATTGATTCAAAAATAAAACATAGAACTTTGAACGAATTTTTGATTTATGTAAACAAAAATCCGCAGTATGCTCCAGATTTAGAAAAAGCAATTGCTTATTTTGACAACGATAAAGAAGTTGATGTTGCAAAAGAAATAGGAAAGTTTTACCATAGCAAAGGTCAATTTGAAAATGCGATTAAATATTATGAAAAAGATTTAAGCGCGAATTCAGATACAGATCTTGAAACCAATATGTTATTGCTGGAAGCTTATTCGCAGACCAAACAGTTTGATCCAATGACAAAAAGAGCGATGATGTTGATTGAAGTGTATCCGAGTCAGGCACAGTTTTATTACTATGCAGGTTTAGGAAGCAATCAGCAAAAGCAATTTAAAAATGCAAAAACCGTTTTAGAAATGGGTTTGGATTATGTTGTTGATGATGTAAAACTAGAAGCAAATTTTAATATTCAATTAGGAGAGGCATATAATGGATTGGGAGATGAAAAGAAAAAAGAGGAATACTTTTTGAAGGCAAATGAATTATTAAAGAAAAAAAAGTAAAAGAGAATTGAGATGAAAAGATATATAATACTATTAATACTTTCTACTGCTGTAATTTCGTGTAAATCGAAAGCCGTTGCAGTACAAGGTAATACAAGCCAGACAATTGCGCCAAAAGAAGACAAGAAAATAATCGAAAAACATTACGATAATAAACTAAATTTTTCTACTTTATACATTAAGGCAAGCGCAAAATATGTTGATGAAAAGCAAAGTCAAAATGTAACTGCCGAAATTAGAATCGAAAAAGACAAACAGATTTTGATAAGTGTTCGCTTTTTAGGAATTACAATGGCGAAAGCATTAATAACACCTTCTGCAGTAAGTTATTATGAAAAAATAAATAGTACTTATTATGAAGGCGATTTTACTAGTTTAAGCAAATGGCTTGGAACAGATCTGGATTATAGTAAAGTTCAAAACTTATTGGTTGGAGAAGCTTTTGACGATTTAAGAAAAGGAAAATATACGCAGACAATTGTAGAAAACCTTTTTAGACTGGATGAAGAAAAAGATGCTAATTTGAAAAAAACATTCTTCTTAGACGGCGAAAAATATTTAATTCAGAAAGAAGAGATTTCACAACCATCTGAAAACAGAAATTTACAGATAGCGTATTCAGATAGTAAAACTTTTGATCAAGGAACGCTTCCAACAAGTATCGAAATAAATGCGGTACAGCCAAAAGGAAAAACAAGTATTAATTTGAATTACAATAATATTTCATTTAACGAAGAACTTTCTTTCCCATATAGTGTTCCAAGTGGGTATAAAAAAGTTACAATTAAATAAATTTGCAAAAATAAAAATAGAAACATGCCAAAATTTCTCCTAAGCCTAGTTTTAATTTGTGCCACTACATTTATATGGGCACAGGATTCACAGCAAGAAAAACTGGAGCAGCGTAAAGCTCAAATTCAACAGGAAATCCGAGACAATGAAAAGATGCTTCAGTCTGTTCGAAAAAAAGAGAAATCTGCTGTGAATGAATATTTAATTCAGGCAAACAAAATCAAATTAAAAGAGAAATTAATTAATACAACCGCTAAACAGGAAAAAATCTTGAGTAACGATATGTATATTAATCAGGTTAAGGTAAATAAGCTCAAAAAAGAATTGGCAGTATTAAAAGAGGATTATGCAAAAATGATTTTGAAATCCTACAAAAGCCGTTCTGAACAGAGTAGAGCAATGTTTATTTTATCTTCAGAAAGTTTTTTGCAGGCTTACAAGAGAGCGCAATACTTAAAACAATATACGAATTACAGAAAAAATCAAGGTTTAGAAATTCAGTCTAAAACCGCTGAATTAGTAGATTACAATTCAAAACTTGACGGACAAAGACAAGTTAAGAAAAAAATTATTGCTGAGAATGAAAAAGAAAAGAAAAGCTTAGAAGAAGAAAAGAAAGAACAGCAAAAGCTTGTTAACACGATTAAAAAAGACAAAAATAAAATTATTGCTGATACAAAAGCCAAACAGCAGGAATCTAGAAGAATTGATGCAAAAATCAAAGACCTTATTCGTGAACAAATTAGATTAGCGAATCAAAGAGCTGAAGAAGAAAGACGTAGAAAAATAGCCGAGGGAAAAGCTACCGAAGCAGAAAAAGCAGAGGCGTCAACAACTAAAAGTTATTCATCAGATAAAATTACATTAACGCCAGAAGGTAAAATTTTAGCAGCAGATTTTAAAGCAAACCGAGGGAAACTGCCTTGGCCAGTGGAAAAAGGATTTATATCGTTAGGATATGGAGATCAGCCGCATCCACTTTATCCTTCTTTAACTGTTCATAATTCAGGAGTAGAGATTACTACAGAACAAGGAGCAACAGCTCGAGCAGTATTTGAGGGAGTGGTATCAAAAGTTATTGCATTGTCTCCTGTAAACAGAGCCGTTTTTATTCAACATGGAGATTATTTTACGGTATACCAAAACCTAAGTTCGGTGTCTGTTGAGCAAGGTGATAAAGTAAAAGTGAAACAAAGTATTGGAAAAGTAAGAACAAGTGGAGACACTGGAAAAACAATTATTAAATTCTTAATTCTTCAAAATACATCAAATAATAATCCAGAAGGATGGTTACAAAACAGATAAAATTTAAAAGGAGCTTTTTTGCTCCTTTTTTTATGAAATAGAAAAATTAATCTGAAATTGAACTTATCCTAAATAGAAATTACTGCTTTCGTTAAGCTGAAATTATACGATTGAATTTAAAAATAGTATTTTTGCAGTATGGAAACAAATAGACAGAAAAAAATAGGCGGTGTTATTCAGAAAGATCTGGTTGACATTTTGCAAGGTGAAGTGCGAAAAAACGGAATTACTAATCTGGTAATTTCGGTATCCAAAGTTAGTGTAACTTCAGACTTATCTGTGGCAACAGTATATTTAAGCATCTTTCCTCAAGAAAAAGCACAAGAAACTTTAGAAGGGATCAAATCAAATACAACATTGATTAAACACGATTTATCACAACGTGTACGTTTGCAATTACGTCGTGTACCAAACTTGGTATTCTTTATCGATGACTCTTTAGATTATATCGAAAAAATCGACAATGCTTTAGCTGGAAAAGAAAACCCAATAGAGAATCGTGATCTTTTAGAAAAAAGAAGAAAATCATAAATTGAATTTCCCCCTTTACATAGCCAAACGTTATATTTTTAGCAGCAGCAAAAACAATGCTATCAATATTATTAACCGCATTGCCAGCATGGGAATCATTGTTGGCACGATGGCTTTGTTTGTGGTTTTATCTGTTTTCAGCGGATTAAAAGTTTTTAGCCTTTCATTTACAAACGAAATTGATCCCGATTTAAAACTGGTGAGCACTTACGGAAAATCATTTTTAATCACACCAGATCAGGAAAGTCAGATTAAGAAAATTAACGGCGTTGCTTCTTACACCAAAATTATAGAAGAGCGTGTTTTATTTTTGTTTAAAGATAAACAGCAAGTTACTTATCTAAAAGGAGTTGATAGCAATTATGCAGTTGTCAATGATATTAAGAAAAAATTGTACAACGGTCAATGGCTCAAACCAGACAGCTATCAAGTTGTGATAGGATACGGTTTAGCTCAGAATTTTTCTATGGGAATTCTTGATTTTGAGAATCCATTGCAGATTTTTGCCCCAAAACCTGGAAAAGGGGCAATCGAAAATCCGGAAGAAGCTTTCAATAAAACCGATGTCCTGCCTGTTGGGATTTATTCTATAAGCGAAGATTTAGATTCAAAGTACGTATTTGCAGATTTAGGTTTAGTACAAGAATTATTAATGTATAAAACCAATCAAATCTCTGGAATTGAATTTAAACTCAAAGAAAATGCAGATGAAAATGCAGTAAAGACTCAGCTCAATGCTATTTTTAAAAATAAAATTACTTTAAAAAATAGAGCGCAATTAAACGAGTCTTTATATAAAATGCTGAATACCGAAAATATAGTAGTGTATTTGATTTTTACTTTGGTGATAATCGTGGCTCTTTTTAATTTAGTAGGAGCATTGATTATGATGATTTTAGAGAAGAAAGGAAATCTTAAAACACTTTTTAATCTCGGAACAGAAATCAATAATCTTAGAAAAATATTTCTGCTTCAAGGAACTTTGCTAAGCTTTTTTGGTGGCTTAATCGGACTTATTTTGGGTATAATCCTAGTGATACTGCAGCAGCAATATGAACTGATAATGATTACGCCAACATTAGCTTATCCCGTTGTTTTTTCATTAGAAAATGTTCTAATTGTAATGACAACTATTGTGATACTTGGATTTGTAGCCTCATTAATTGCAAGCAGCCGAGTAAGCAAAAAATTGCTGGATTAATTTCTTCTTTAAAAATATTACTTATATTTACCGCCTTGAAAATCTACAGCATATGATTGTTTCTGCCTAATCCTACTTTATTTTTTAGAATAATTAGGATACTTATGTTTTTATTTTTTTTAGTTCAGATCATAGAGCATCTGGACCAATTTTATCATTTATCCTAAAATATCATGACAGAAACATCTATAAAGAAAAGTTTATTTTCTAAAATTTTTACCACATTAAAACAAGCCTTAAATGGCGACGAATCATTTGACTATACTTCTGGAAGTATAAAAAAAGCCGTTATTCTATTGGCCATTCCGATGGTTTTAGAAATGATGATGGAATCGGTTTTTGCTCTGGTCGATTTATATTTTGTCGGACATTTAGAGCATAGCAGTTTTGCTATTCAAACCGTTGGATTAACCGAGTCTGTACTAACAGTTATATATTCTCTTGCAATCGGGATGAGCATGGCAGCAACTGCAGTTGTAGCACGAAGAATTGGAGAAAAAGATCCAGTCGCGGCAGCAAAAGCTGGAATGCAGGCGATCATTGTCGCAATTGCTGTAAACAGCGTTATGAGCATCTTGGGAATTGTTTATGCCAAAGATATTCTGCTATTAATGGGAGCATCTCCTGAAGCAGCCGAACATGGTTTCCACTTCACGCAGATTATGATTGGATCTAGTTTATGCATTATGCTTTTGTTCCTGATTAACGGAATTTTTCGCGGTGCAGGAAATGCGGCAATCGCCATGAAAAGTCTTTGGATTGCCAATATCTGCAATATTATTTTATGTCCAATTTTAATTAACGGTTTAGGGCCAATTCCTGCTTTCGGATTGGTTGGCGCTGCTTTGGCAACAACTTTCGGAAGAAGCATCGGCGTTTTATATCAGGTTTATCATTTGTTTTTTGGAAATGGAATTTTAAAAATTAAGATTCCATATTTTGTTCCAGATTTTAAACAAATTCAGGCATTAGTAAAAATCGCGGCTCCTGGAATTTTGCAATTTGTAATTGCTTCTTGCAGCTGGATTTTCTTAGCACAATTAGTCGCAACAACTGGTGGCGATCATGGTTCTGCAGTTTATCAAACGGCACTGAGAATTATGATGTTTTTTATTCTCCCAGCTTGGGGATTAAGTAATGCTGCAGCGACTTTGGTTGGACAGAATTTAGGCGCCAAACAAATTGAACGTGCCGAAAAATCGGTTTATACAACTGCGCGTTATAATGTGATTTTCATGGCGACAATTATGGTTATTACGCTTGCTTTTGGGAAATATATCATATCCTTTTTCACCAATGATGAAATGGTAAAAACGATTGCCGTCGAAGCACTTCAAATTATGAGCATCGGTTTTATCTTCTACGGAATAGGAATGGTTTTAATAAACACATTCAATGGAGCGGGAGATACATGGACACCAACTGGAATTAATTTCTTTGGGTTTTGGCTGTTCCAAATTCCACTGGCTTACGTATTAGCCAAACATTTTAATATGGGACCAACAGGAGTTTTTATTGCAATTCCTGTTGCTGAAACGGCTATTACTCTTGCGGGAATCTTTTTCTATAAGAGAGGGAAGTGGAAGAGAACCCAAGTTTAAATAAAAAAATGCCTTCAAAATTTGAAGGCATTTTTTATCGTTAGTCTTTGTCAAAGCTTCAAACTTTGACAAAGATTATATTATATTTAAACAAACTCATATCCTGCATAAACCTGTTCAATTTCTTTCATAACAGCAAATAAATCTTCAGGAGCATCAGTTGTAACTAATTTTTGTTTGAATTCTTTGAAGGAATGAATTCCTTTGAAATAGTTCGTATAGTGACGACGCATTTCTACAATTCCCAAACGTTCACCTTTCCATTCCATTGACCACATTAAATGATTTCTCGCAGCTTCAACACGATCAATAACCGTTGGAGCAGGTAAGTGCTCGCCAGTTTTAAAGAAATGCTTGATTTCGTTAAAAATCCAAGGATATCCAATCGCCGCACGGCCAATCATAATTCCGTCGATTCCGTATTCGTTTTTATATTGTAATGCTTTTTCTGGGCTGTCAATATCGCCATTTCCAAAAATAGGCATTGTAATTCTTGGGTTGTTCTTTACACGTGCAATATGTGACCAGTCAGAATGACCTTTATACATTTGCGCCCGGGTTCTGGCGTGAATCGTTAAAGCTTGAACGCCAATATCCTGAAGTCTTTCAGCAACTTCATCAATGTTAATTGAATTTTCATCCCAGCCTAAACGTGTTTTTACTGTAACAGGCAAATCAGTTCCTTTAATAACTGCTTGTGTCAAACGTACCATCAAATCAACATCTTTTAAAACTCCCGCTCCAGCACCTTTGCAAACTACTTTTTTTACTGGACATCCAAAATTGATATCCACTAAATCTGGTTTTACTGTCGAAACAATTTTAGATGACATTTCCATCGCTTCTTCATCGCCGCCAAAAATCTGAATTCCGACAGGACGTTCGTAATCAAAAATATCCAGCTTCATGCGGCTTTTTATAGCATCACGAATTAATCCTTCCGACGAAATAAATTCAGAATACATCATGTCTGCCCCGTGCGCTTTGCATAATCTGCGAAACGGCGGATCGCTGACGTCTTCCATCGGAGCGAGTAATAAAGGAAATTCAGGTAATTCTATGTTGCCAATCTTGACCATCTTCGTAATTTTTTGCAAAATTACAACATTTAGTTCAATTTGTACCAAATTGAGGTTCAAAGGTTCAGAGTAGCAAAGGGACAAAGGTTCTTATCAGTCTTTTAGGAAACCTTTGTCCCTTTGTCCCTTTGCAACTTTGTCCCTAAAAAATTATCTATAATCAAAAAATCGAATTGGTTTTCGACTCATCGGATTGAAAACTAGCGGGTTTAAAACTTCTTTTGAAGCAAATTCTATTTTTGGAGTTACTCTTAGTTTGGCTCTAAAATGGTCTTTTATTTCCTGAAGAAACTCGGGAGTTTGATTTTTAGCAGCAATTTTAATCAGAATTTCGTCTGTGCCTAAATCGTTGGTTGAAATTTCGATAAGATGATTTTCGATGTTATCAAAACTGCTCAAAACATCGTTCATTGCTGGTGGATAAAGCGTTGTTCCTTTGTATTTTATCATCTGTTTTTTACGGCCGACAACTGGACCAACCCGCAAAGTATTTCTACCGCAGGCACAAGGCTCGTCATGAAGCTGTACAATATCGCCAGTTTTAAAACGCAGCAATGGCATGGCTTCAATTCCTAAAGTAGTAAAAGTAAGTTCGCCGGTTTCTCCATTTTTTACAGGCTGATTATGTTCATCCAAAACTTCAACAATAATCAATTCAGGATGATGATGTCCGCCTTTTCCGTGTTCACATTCTGTAAAAGCAGTACTCATTTCGGTAGAAGCATAAGTCGAAAATAACTTAATATTCCACTTATCAGTAATTTTTTTGGATAGAATATTCATCGAAAAATCTTGTTCTCTTAACGATTCTCCAATACAAACTGCGCCTTTTATGCTCGAATTATTATAATCAATTCCGTGGGCTTCAGCGTATTCAATTAATTTTAAAAGGAAAGATGGAACTGTAATTAAATAACTCGGATTGTATTTTAAAATAGAATCCCACTGCATTTCTGGAATTCCAGCACCAACACGGATAACGCCGACTTTCAATTTTCTAAGACCTAGAAAGTAAGCTAAACCAGCCATAAATTTTCGGTCAATTGTGGTCATTAACTGCACAACATCTCCTTCTGCAATTCCAGCGCAGGCAAACGAAATGGCTTCGTTATACGCCAGTCGTTCTAAGTCTGAATCCGTTAAACCAAAAGTTACAGGATCGCCTAAAGTTCCTGAAGTCGAGGCATAATCAATAATTTTTTGCTGCGGAACACACAAAAAATCATCGTTATATTGCTGTAGATCTTCTTTTGTTGTAACTGGAAGAAATTGTAAATCTTCTAATGTTTTTACTTTAGAAATATCAATATTTTGTCCAGCAAAAAGTCTTTTGTAAAAAGGAGAATTTTGACTGATGTATTCTAGAAGTTCAATTAATTTTTTTTCTTGAAAAATTTTAATCTCTTCTAAAGAATCTTTTTCTATTGCTGGAATCATTGTAATTTTCTTTTGACTTTTTTTAAATATTTTTCAATCTTTTCTTTATCAGGAAATGTAGTAATTTCGAGGGTTAAAGCTTTTTCAAAATTAAGCTTAGCCTGCAGATATTCCTTTTTTTGGTAAAAGTACAATCCTGCCTTATAATATACAACCCAATAATCAGGGTTTAACGATTGATAATTTTGAATGAACTCTGGAGAAATCACTTCTTTCTTATCAAGAAGCGAATCTATTTTATGATCTTCAACTTTAAATTTTTTAAAATTCTGATAAGCAGTTGTTTCTAAAAAAGAATCTTTGGCAATATTCAGATTTTTACTTTGAAAAGATTCTGTCTTATTTCTATTTTCACCAAAAACAGCATTCAAATCATAACAGACAAATTCTCCCAATTGATACGGATTTGCCGAAACCCAGACTAATTTTTCTTTTGGTTTAAAAATAATTCCGTGATGTGCCAAGAGCTGATTCAGGGCTTTTTCATTTCCATATCCTAAAGCAATATTTTGTAAACCTTCTTTATTTCGAAGAATTTCTGATGCAATTTCAGGATTTACTTTCGGATTTTCAGATAGTAATTCCTGCATTCTTTCGTAACGGTATTCAGAATGGCTGTTTGCAATTTGTTCCAGATTTCTTTTATCAGCTGCAAAAGCGTCACCTTGAAAATGATTCGAACAGATTAATTGATCACTGTTGGCAACATCATAAACATCCATTTTATTGGGCGAAACTTCAATTAAAATCGCTTTATTATCATTGGCACTTCCAACCATAATCGATTCAGAAACAAAGACTTTTCTCTTTTTTGCAATGGCGATAGCTTCGTCTAAATTTTTGGCATGCTGTAAAATTTCACGAGTCAAAATCGAAATTGGAGTTTTTGCACTCAGCGGAATTTTAGATTTAGAAGCATTTATCGTTACTGTTAATCCTTCGTAATTCATTCCAGAAACGGCTCCAATCATTCCCGGCCAGGTAACCATCATAAACGGAAATCCTTCTTTCGGTTTGATAAAGGCTGCGATTTTATTTTCCGCGAAAGCGTCATTCACATAAAAATCAAAATTACGCGCCAGAATTAAATTGCCGTCTTCCGATTTTTCGTTCCAAGCCGCAAAAGAAGAACAGCCTACTAAAGCCAGATCTTGAAGCGCGTGCCCAATATCGTGCGCCGCGTGTAAATATAAACTGCGCTGATATTGCGGTGCGATATTATCAAACTCATTCGAAGTATATTGCGAAACGCCGTAAATTTCAGTTTGATATTCATTTGGAACATTCAAATACAATTTGCGATTGTACCATTTTAAAAACTGGCGAAGCATTTTCTGCTGAAATTTGGACGGAATAAAATCGGTGATTTTAGAGAAAAAAATACGCTGCTGCTTTTGCAAAAGCGAGTCGGTCAAAGCGCCGGTTGTTAAACCAATTTCCAGCGGATCGCCTTCGACATACAATTCCCAGAGACCTTGTTTATTTTTTAAAAATGAATTTTTTCCAGAAATAAATGTGCTGTCTGTTACTTTTTCAACAACGGGTTTTGCAGAATTGTAAGTCGTAATATCTGGTTTATGATGTTTTGATTTTGAAGTACCGCAAGAAATCAGCAAGCTTAAAAAACCGAGAAAGAAGAAATATATAATTCGGCTTTTCATGATTCAATTATTCAGATCCTTTTTTAATTTTTTCCAGCAGATATTCTTTTCCTACAATCTCAGAGCAGGTTAAAACAGCTCCAACCGTAACGCCCAAGACACCGTGCATGTTGATACTTTGGCCGGTAAGATACAGATTTTCTAGTTTAGTTTTTGTGGGAATTAAAGTTTTCATCGGATTATTAGAATCTTTAATATAGCCGTACATATTACCGCCGTCGCCGCCAATATAATCGCGGTACGAAAGCGGGGTCGAAGTATGAATAGATTTTATACAGTCTTTAATTCCAGGAAATTTCTTTTCGATTTCTTCTAAAAATATTGTCGCTTTTTTGGCTTTAAATTCCTCGTAACTTTCGCCTCGGTCATTTTCTTCAAAAGTGGTATTAAAAGTATTTTCCCAAGTTTTAACATCCTCATATTTCATATACGTTAAAAACGTCATTCCGTCTGCCCATTCTTCGTCTTTTTGTGACGGATTCATAGATGCCATAAAAGTTTTCGGCCATGAATTTTCGTCGTAATCATGCGCAGTCCAAACGTCATTTTGACTTTTAAAATGATAATAATTATGATTGATGTATTTGAAAGTTTTGGGTTTAAAAACAATATAAAGACTAAAAGCTGAAAAGACATTTTCCAGATTTTGAATTCTATTGAAAAACGGTTTTCTGAAATTTTCCTGACCCGCCATTTTCAAAGTCGTCTTAGGTTCGATGTTAGAGATGAAATACGTTCCAGAAACTTCAGTTCCGTCTTTCATTTTAACCGAATTTACCTTTTGGTTTTCAACTTCAAATTGGATTACTTCTTTATGTTTAAAAAATTCGCCGCCGTACTTTTTGAGTTGTTTGAGCAATTGTTTCGTGATTTGGCTTCCTCCATTTACACAGCGCCATGAACTTTCTATATAAGAATTGACAACAAGTGCATGTACATAAAATGGAGATTTCTCTGCAATTCCGGCGTAAAGAAAATTGGATCCAGCCAAAACCGCTTTCAACTTTTCATTTTGCGTAAAAGAATCAATAGTCTCTTTTGCGTTAAGCGCTAAAATTTCATCATCATATTTTCCTTCAGATTCTAAATTGTAAAGAGGAAATGCTTTGCATACTTCCTTTATCTTTTGGCAGTAGTTCAAGAGGTTTTCTTTTTCTTCGGGAAAGTAATTTGTTAATTGTTGAATGAAATTTTCGAAACCTTGTGCATGCGGATATTCGGTTTTATCATCTTCAAAAGAAATAATATCAAAACCATTTTCATCTAGTTTTTTCAGATTCAAATCGTCCATTATTCCAATATATTTGAAATATTGATAAAGATTCTGGCCTTTGCCTAAACCTCCGATATAATGAATTCCCGTATCAAAAATTGTTTTATCTCTTACGAAAGTCTGAAGATTTCCCCCGTACTGATTGTTTTTTTCGAGCACAGAAACGCTGTAGCCTTCTTTTGCCAGAATAACGGCAGAAACCAATCCGCCTAAACCGCTGCCAACGATTACTACATCGTACTGCTTTTTCATTCTTTTTTCTTTAAAACAAGTAAACCCTTTTCTTCTGAAACTATTTCAAAATCTGAACTTGTAAACAGATCTTTTAAATTCGGACAATTTACTAAAATTATAAAAGAAACGTTTTGAAATCCTTTTTCAAGGTCGTTTTTGTAACTTTCGTCAGAAATCAAAAGCACGTCATATTGATTTTCAAATGCATTTTCCAATTGATCCAAATATGATATTTTTCTTTTTGTAACGATATAATTCGTTTTTGCGACAAGCAATTTTTCTTCCTCAGTAATAAAAGAAAATATTTTTCGCTGCGGTTCCTGCAAAGCTAGTAAAACATCCAGCTGTCCATAATCATTTCCTAAATGTAGGATTTTGGCTTTTGGCTGAATGTGCTTATTTAAGTTATAATAGGTTTCCAGATTTTGCTTTAAATCTTCTTTTACGCTGTTGCCAATTTCAATTTCTTTATAATCATAACTGGCGATCAGCATTTTTTTGAAATAATCTGGACCTTCAAGTTCTTGGCGAATTTTACGATATTCTGCTTTAAAGAATGAACTAATTTGTTTGGTTCTTTCGGTATAATTTGTTCCAAATGAGGAATCATCAGGACTAATTCTCTTTAAGATATTAACCGTCAAATTTCCATGATGAATGACAAAATCACCTTTCGGAATCAGTTCTGAAGCACCGTGAATGACAATCGGAATAATATCTAAATTAAATTCTTCTGCAAGGAAAAAAGCACCTTTGTGAAAGCGTTTAATCACATTATTTTCGGATCGTGTTCCTTCTGGAAAAACCATTAATGAATATCCTTCGTTTATTTTTTTTCGTAAGTGTTCAACGCCTCCTTCCAGACCTTCAGAAACGGGATAAAATCCTGCTTTTCTAACGACACCGCCAAAAATAGGGGAGTTGTAAACCCAGTCGCTAACCAAGAAAATAATTTTTGGACTCAGCATTCCAATTGTCAAAATGTCTATAAACGATGAATGATTGGCAATAATTACAGCTGGTTTTTCAAAAGTTTCATTAAAATTATTAATGACTTTTTTGCGTATAAACGGATTGGAATACAATACCGATTTCATGAATTTTGAAATCACGTATCGGAACGCTTTCATTTTTGATTTTTTGCTGAAAGGCAAAATTGGCATAATGGTAAAGCTAAAAATCGACATTACGATTCCGCCCAAACCATAATAAGCAAACGAAATTACGCCATGGACAAAAGTTCTCAATTGAAAAGGTGGATTTCCTTTTTTAGGGCGATTTGATAAAAACAGCTTGAATAAAATTGGATAAAAAATGAAGGTAATAATCAGAGCTGCAAAAACTCCAATTAAAGAAACTGCTGAAATTGAAGTCAATGCAGGATGTTTGGCAAATATCATCGCACCAATTCCTAAAATCGTTGTAATAACCGCCAAGATAATTGACGTTCTATAAACTGCAATTTCGTTAACGCCGGTGGAATATTCTTTTTGTAATGCGCTCGTCATAAAAATACTGAAATCGACTCCGTGACCGAAAATCAAAGTACAGACAATCATACTGAAAATGTTCATTTGAATGCCGAAAATGCCCATAATTCCTGCGGTTACAATTCCAGTTAAAGCAATTGGAATACAGCTGATGATAACCAATTCGATTCTTCTGAAAAAGAAAAATAGAATTAGAATTACGGCAACGAAAGAATAATTGACAAGTGAATTAAAATCGGTTTTTAAAGTGCTGAAAAACGTTTCGTTCATCTGCTGGCGATCGATTGCAATTATGTTTTCTTTTGCTGAAGCTGATTTTACAAAAGCATCTCGCTGCTCAGGCGCGACCTTTACTAAAGTTGAAATGGTATAAAAACCATTTTTTTCAGTTATAAATTCTTGTAATTGAAGTGCTTTGATTTTTAAAAACTCAGCAGCAGAAACAGGTTTGAAATCAAAATCTAAATGATCAAAAAATAAATTATAAGTTGTAGGTTTAAATCCAAGTTTAGCGCCTTCAGCAATTAATTCTGATTTTATGAATTGCTTTTTCTGAGAAGTCCAAAATGAATTCCATTTATTAATTTTTTCAATTTGCGCTTGTTGTGAAAGTACAATACCGCCAACTGAACTGAAATTTAAGATTTTATCCTGCTGTTTTTCTTTTGATAGATCTACAAATAGTTTAGTATTATGCTGCAAAGCTTCTTCCATGGTTTTTCCGTAGGAAGCGACATAAATGGTTTTGGAAGTTAAACTGGTACTTTGTTCCAATTCTTTTTCGGCGGCTTTAATGTCTTTCGGAATAAAATTCAGCTGTGATAAATCGTTATTAAAACCAACGTCGTTATAAGTAAAACAACAGATAATAGTTATAATTACGCACAATCCGATTAAGATTTTATTATTGTGAAAAGAAAAATGAGCCATTTTATCGATCACATTCTTTTTATGTTCTGCCGGATTTTCTTTTGGTTTATACAAATGCGGAACAATTAAAAGTGAAAAAACGCAAGTCGCCATAACAATGACGGCAGCGAAAATTCCGAGATCATTCAGCGCATCAGATTTTACAAAAAGCAGACATAAAAATGCAACAGCAGTTGTAGAACTGCTCATGATAACAGGCATTGTAATGTCTTTGTAAAGAGTTTTTACATCGCTATTATGTTTGTAATGTGTGAGAATATGAATAGAATAATCGATTGTAATTCCGAGCAAAATAGAACCAATTCCTAATGAAATTGCTGAGATTTGTTCTCTAACGAAATATAAAAAAGCAACTGCAAATAAACCTCCAAAAACGGTCGGCAGAAAAATAATAAGCGGAATTAAGATTTTCCGATAAAATAAAATCAGAATCAGCATTAACGTAAACATCGCAATGGATGTCGTTAAAATAATGTCGCTCTTAATTTGATTGGCGTTTGCAACAGCAATTAAAGCAGAACCAAAATAACTGATAGATGTTTTCCCTTTAAATTTCTGATTTAGGTTTTCCTGAATAGATTTGAGCTTTTCGGCAAAAATGGTGTTTTTTTCGGTTTCACTCGAAGGAATATTAGAAGTGATAAAAAGCAGCAATTTCTTTTTATCTTTCGTCATTACAAAACCATTTTCGAGTGTAAAATCATCACCAATATTTAGTTGCTGTAATTTTTTTAAAGCGATAAATGAAATCCCAAACGGATCCTGCAAAATAAAGTCTTTGGTAACAAATCCTGAAGGAGAAATAATAGATTTATAATTTCCCTGAACAGTTGCTGCAATGCTGTCTTTTTCTAACTTCTGCTGAATGTTTTGATAATCTTTATCATCTAGAAAAAGAGGCAGATTGTTGTAAACAAAATCAATGGTTTCCTGAATATTTTCTTCGTCGATTTTTCCTTGAATTCCAGTTATAAATGGTTTGCAGGATTTAGAAACGCTGTCTGAAAAAGCAATAGCCATTTCTTTTAAATCATCGGCCGAACCGTTTTTTTCGAGTTTGAAAATTACGGTAGTTTTGTCGGCAAAGTTTAATTGTTTGAGCACTTTTGCCGTAACATCTGTTTTGTCGTTTGTTGGAATAAGTTTGGTAATATCTTCTTCAAACTTTAATCGTGAAGCAAAAAATCCGAAAACTAAAAGCATCAAAACAGCCAAAAAAACCGAAAGAGACTTTCTTCGATTTACAAATAAATGAATGGCATAGAAGTATTGATGCATGGTTTAGGTTTAAAATTTTTTTGCAACGAATTTCACTAATTTCCACGAATTAATTTGTACTAATTCGTGAAATTCGTGGCGAAAATAAATAAATTTTATTTGATGCGTTTTTTACTAAAAGCCGTTAAAAGTAAATAACTAATAAGACCAACTGATAGTGCCGAAACGGTTGCTAAAATAAGACTTCCGACGATATATTGTGCAGCATTTTTTTGAATATCATCAAATGTCATCGAACTATCTAAAATTAGCGGTGCATCGCTGGAAACGAAAAAGCTTCCTACTTTCAAAGAACCGTAAATAATAAAGGGGATAAAAGGAGGAAAACTCACATTAGAAGTTAAATAGGCAATTACTTTGTTCAGCCGAAAAATCGCGGCAAAAGTAAAAAGCAAAATAGTCTGGAATCCCCAAAAAGGAGAAAGTCCAATAAAAATCCCCAAAGCAATTGCAGCAGATTTTTTAAAATTAGAATCGTTGCTTTCTAAAATATCTTCTAGAAAGAACTTTTTAAAGCCTTTTTTTTTTGCTCTTCTAAAGAAATCTCGAGGCTTAATATACAACAAAGCATTGGTTACCAAAACAGTATTCAAAATACTAATTCGGGTAAAATCTCGAAACGGACGAAAGTGCGAAACTCTTTCGGCAGGATCATACAAAACTTGAATCGGAATATTTTTTACCACAATTCCTTTCCAAGCAGCGCGCACAATCACTTCGATTTCAAATTCAAATTTATTGGTATAAAAACGTTTTGGCAGTAAACGAAACGGATATAATCGAAATCCAGATTGTGTGTCGTCTAGTTTAATTCCAGTTTCAAACTTAAACCAGAAATTAGAAAATTTATTTCCAAAACTGCTTTTCTTCGGAACATTTTCCTGCGTCATGTTACGGCTTCCAATCAAAAGCGCATTTGGCTCGTTTTGAATGGCTTCAATAAAAATCGGAATGTCTGCAGCAAAATGCTGTCCGTCAGAATCTATCGTGATGGCATATTCAAAATTTAATTCGAGCGCTTTTCTAAAACCATTTCGAAGCGCACGTCCTTTTCCTAAATTTTTAGGATGATGAATTTGCGTCAGCTGCGAATATTGTTTTAGTATTTCGCTTGTCGAATCGGTTGAGCCGTCATTGACTATAATAACATTTGAGGTGAAATCTAAAATAGAATCCAGTACTTTTTTTAGTGTTTTTTGGTTATTATAAGTTGGTACAATAACACAAAAGTTAGTCGAATTCAGCAATTCGTGCGTTGATTTCATGAGGTTTTTATTGAGCTTACTTCACGAATTGTTTCTCTTTAGCAGAAAAACTTTTAGATTGCAAAACAAAATCTTTTAAGTATTCTTTCAAAGAAGCATTTTGTTCTGCATAGTGTGCAGTAATGTATTTTTTATCCTCTTTAATGTTTTTCTTATAACCCGTTATTCCTGGAACATTTTCCTGAATACTAAGACGAATCATTCGGATTTCGATGTTATTAGGATCGCTGGCAATAACAGATTCAAGGAGTTTTGCACCTTCTTTAAAACGAGAAATTTTATTTCCCAAAATATTTTCAAACTTAGAATCTAATAAAATTGAAGCTGCTTTGTAAGCCACCAAAATTTTATCATCATTATTTGAAACTCCAGAAAGTTTTTCTACAAAATCTTTAGCATTATTTTCAGATTTAGCTACATCTGTATACATTTTGCGAATAGAAGCCAAGTCTGGCGTTCCAGCAAAATTTACCCATAAAAGTAATGTCAATAATAGTTTCATAATTATATTTTTTTGTACACCGTACTCAGTTTAAGAGCAGTAGTGTCGTTAAAGTAAGTCGTGTTTTTCACTTTTACCAAATTGTCTTCAGTAATGGTAACATCAAGCTCTAAACGTAATTCCGGAGTTACCTCAGGATTAATCAGCGCCATGAATTTTACATTTGCCAAAGACTGAATCATCAATGAACTTTTTGTAATAGATTCTGTAAGTTCCTTGATAATCTGAATCATGCAAACACCAGGCATAATAGGATTTCCAGGGAAATGTCCTTTAAAAACCTCATGTTTTTCATTGATTAAAATCGTAATATTATATTTTGAATCAGAAGCTTTTTCTTCTGATAGTACTTTATAAAAATCTTTTAAAACCATAATTTCTATTTTCCAAACGAATAGGAAACTCCTAATTGAAAATTAATATTTGTATTATAATCCCCAAATAAATAATAATTATTGGAGTCATTTTGATAATAATCACTGCTCAAAACATCTAGAAGACCTTTTTTAAATCGAGCTTCAAAAGTCAAACCAGACGGCAGGGCATAAGCAACACCTAAAACCACACCAAGATCATTTTGCGCTTTTCTAACTGCAAGATTATCATTCAATAAAATATCTAGAGTTGGTCCTGCCTGAAATTGTATTCCTTGTGCTAAAGTAAATTTATTTATTACAGAAAGCGACAAATAATTTATTTCCAGATCTAAATATTCAGTTTTGTTTGTCTGCGTATTTTCATCAAAATATTTTCGTTCAACATCATTAGAACCTTGTCTGCTGTAATTGATCTCAGGTTGAAGCGCATAATGTTTCGTTATGTTAATCTCTGTAAAACCACCAGCATAAAAATCAGTTTTATAATTGGCATGCATTTCAGAAATTGTTGAAAAATTAAATCCAGCTCTTAAACCTGGCTTAACACTTACCTGGGCTTGGATGTTTAAAACTGCAAAAAAAACAGCAACAAAAAATATTCTTTTATTCATGTTTTTTATTTTGTCTTAAACGTATAGCTGATTCCAATTTGAAAAACCTGATTCAAAATCACATCATTATAATAGTAATCATCGTCATAATCAATACCATCATAACCGTAAATATCAACTAATCCTTGTTTGATTCTAGCTTCAAAAGTCAAACCGTTTGGCAATGTGTAACCAACACCTCCCACAATAGCAAGATCAAAACCTTCTGGATTCGAATTTATATAGTTATCATCAATTTTTAGGTCTAAAGACGGTCCTGCCAGCACGTGAAAACCTCCTCCATTAAAATTAAACTTTGCAACAGCTCCAAACGTTATATAATTCAGTTCATAATTTACATTACGATAACTGCCGTTGTCAAAATATTCTCTTCCTTCATCACCTTGTCTTGAGTAAGTTATCTCAGGTTGTAAAGTGAAAAATTTATTAAATTTAATATCTATCAATCCACCAACATAGAAATCTGTCTTAGAACTATTATCATCTATATTTGTTAATGTCGATATATTTAAACCGCCTCTAAGCCCTGGATTAACTTTTACCTGTGCTTGAGATGATTGAACTCCGATAAATAATACGAATGCAATTAAGGCTATTTTTTTCATCTTTGGATTAGTTTAGTTTTATTTTCTATTCTGATTTAAAGTAATTCAGCTCAATTTTAAGCTTAATATTTTGATGAATAATTTGAATCTTCTCAGCAAAAATATTGTTTTCTGAATTGAAAAGCAGTGTAAATTTTTCTTTTGTTTTGGAAGAATGAACGATCTTTTCTAGTTTTTGATCTTTTTTGGAAATGAAAATATAATTATCGCGTTTTCCATCTGCCGATTTATATATGTCTGCCGATTCATTCTCAAATTGCTCCTGAATCAAATATTCCTTTTTTAAAATCAGTCTAAAATCTTCTTTTAATGTATTAATCAAGATTTTTCGATCTAATTCTGATACAATTGAGTTGACTTTAAAATCGGTTTCAGAAATTTCAAAATCCATTAACTTATTACCGAATTCTGTCGTAAAAACAATTCGGTGTGTAGTGTCGTTTATTTTCTTGGCAATAAAAATTCCAGACAATTCATTTCCGTAAACACTAATATTGGTTTTATAAACATAATCGGTTTTTGAGTCTGAAAAATAAGGAACCTCTACAGCCGTTTTGTCTAATTTCTTTGGAGTGTAATTTTTTGTCACCGAACCGCAAGAAACCAGAACAATTGCCAGAAAGCAATTAATTAGTAAAAACTGAATCGTCGATTTTTGCATTGATCACTTTATTTTTAAGTACAATTCGGGTATAATCTTCAGATGATTCTAATAATTTTACCTGAACCACTGTTGCTTCTTCTTTATCAAAAGTCAGTTCAATTTGTTTGATGTATTTTTTCAGAGTTGCATCTTTCGGAATAAATTTCGCCAGATTCTGACCTTTTAATTTAAAATACGAAATTGTAAATTCTTTGTCATCAAACATATTACCGCTCACACTTCCCACAATTAATTTATTGATTCTTGCAAAGATTTTACTGTTGCCAATATCAACCGCACTTTTCTTTCCTTCGTCGTTAATCAGGATTTTTCCGTTTTTGAAAGTAATGCTGTAGTTGTATGGTTTTTTATACTGCCATTGCAGAAGTGCAGGTCCTTTAAAAACCATTTTTCCTGAAGTTTCAATGTCTTTAGATAAAAAATCCAAATGTTTATACTGAACAAAATCAGTTGTTAAGGTCTTTATTTTTTTAGAAACTACATTTACATCTTCTTTAAATTGTGCTATTTCTGCAGCCGTCATTTTTTGTTCCTGAGCAAATAGATTGCCTGAAATAAATAGAATTAGTAGTGCTATTTTAGTTTTCATAATTTAAAAATATGCTTTAATTTTTTTTTGCCACAGATTAAGAAGATTTCCACAGATTATTTTATTGAATAAAAATCCGTTTTTATCCGCGTCTTCGCGATAGCCAATCTGTTTCATCCGTGTTCAATTTCCATAAGCTTTAAGATTCAAAAGTTCTTCAATCGAAATCACTTCATAATTGTTTTGCTCTAAAAATTGCAAAAACTGTTCCAATACCAAAACCGAGTGTGAAGCCGTGTCGTGCAAAAGTACGATTCCGCCGGGAGAAACCCGTTTTATAATTCGGTTGAAAATTAATTCCTTATTTTTTGTTCCTCCGTCAAGCGAACGAATATTCCAGCCAATAACTTTGTGTCCGGTTATTTTTAAAGCCCTTCGAATCGATGGCGTTGTAACTCCGTAAGGCGGACGAAAAAAAATGATTTTTTTTGAAGTATATTTTTCGAGAAGTTCATCTGTTTTCTCGATTTCGGCTGCGATTTGTTTGGCATTATAAAAATCAAAAAACTTAGAATGACTGTAAGAATGATTGCCAACTAAATGGCCATCGGCAATAATTTGTTTTAAAATTTCAGGATGCGTTTCAATATTTTTGCCAATGCAGAAAAAAGTCGCTTTGGCATTGTATTTTTTCAGAAGTGATAAAACTTCTAAAGTAAATTCACTAGGACCGTCATCAAAAGTTAAAGCAATTTTCTTTTGGGTTTCGGACGGATTATGACAAAAAGCCTTAACATGATAATTAGAAGAAATTCTCGAAGAACCAACAGCGTTAATCCCAATCCAAAGAAAAATTACTGCCAAATAACACCATATATTTATTGCCATCAAAAAGTTCACAAGAAACATGAAAAGCAGTAAAAGGATAAAAAATATCGAGATGTTTTTATGCGTTATCATTTTGACAGTAACGTAAAACTATGATTTTTCCCGTTTAATTGATTGTATAATAAAATGGTTTTATAAGCCGGTTTTGCAGCTGAATTTACTTTTATAATTTCCGGAATTTCCTGTGTTTTCAAAATTTTAGCAGCCATCCAAAAAGCAAAAGCCGAAGCTGTATCATATTCGCCACACAAATGTTTGTAATACAAAACTGGTGTTTGGGCGAAAGCATTTTCAGCCAGGTTTTTATAATAATTTTCGAAAGTTGCATTTCCGTCAAAACCTAAAATCAACGCATCAACATCTGAAATTTCCAGATTATTTGACTTTAAGAAAGATGTAATTTCCGCTTCAATTTCATTTTCTGCCAGCGTATTTACAATCGCAATATCCAAAAGTTCAGCGTATGTACTTTCTTTTCTTTCGTTTTCCAACACAAAAAAACTAGCACCTTCACCATAAACTGCACCACTTGTTGTCGAAGTTAAAACATCATAAGGAGCAGTATTGTCTGCTTTAATACGGCCGTTTAATTTGAAAAGAGCAGTAGTATATTCACCGTTTTCATCAACACCGCCCACTAAAATCGAATTGGCTTCGTCTTCTTCAATCTGCATTTTAGCATCTAGAAGAGCTGACTCAAAAGAAACTGCTCCGTTTACGTACGTAAAATTATAACCTTTACATTGCTGTAAAAGAGCGATTTGCGCACCAACAGTGTTATGGGTTGATTGAATAAAAGAAGTTGGCGTTAAAAACTCTTCTTTATTGTCGAGAATGCTTTTTAGGAATTTTTCAGAATCTTCAATGCATCCTAAACCTGTGCCGGTAATAATAGCGTCAACATTTTCAACATTGGCATCTTTCATGGCCAAAGCCGAAGCTACGATTCCGTTTTTTACGCCTTTTGCCATGCGTCGGCTTGCAGCAGGCGAAATATATTCTTTGTATGCCGGCGGAACAATCGCCAGTACATTTTCATCATGATTGACAATGGCTTCTTCTAAAAAAACAGTATCAAATGTTTTTTGAGTCGAAATACAGCCTACTCCATTTATATATGTTTTTTTCATTCGCTTTTTGAAAATATAAGAGTTGAACAATTTCCTCCAAATCCAAAAGAGTTAGATAAAACGTGTTCGATATTTTTATTTTTTAAGGAAGTTTGTGGCGTCAAATCAAATTCTTCCATTTGAGTTTCAAAATTCAAATTCGGATAAACGACATTATTTTGGATTGCCAAAACACTATAAACCGCTTCGATCGCAGCCGCAGCTGCTAAAGTATGTCCCGTAAATGGTTTTGTAGAACTAAAATCAGGAACTTTTTCCTCTTCGTAAATTCGGCGTAAAGCTCTTCCTTCAGACAAATCGTTATTTGGCGTTGCCGTCCCGTGAACGTTGATGTAATCAATTTCAGAAGGTTTTAATCCCGAAACTTCAAACGCTTTTTTCATGGCCAGATAAGCGCCGTCTCCATTTTCAGAAGAAGCAGTTTGGTGAAAAGCATCGTTTGCATTTCCATAACCAGAAACTCTTGCCAGCACTTTTTTATTTTGCTTTTCCACAATCTCATCCGATTCTAAAACCAAAAACGCAGCAGCTTCTCCAAGGTTTAATCCTTTTCTGTTATTGTCGAAAGGTTTGTTGTAATCGTCAGATAAAATCATCAAAGTCTTAAATCCGTTGATGGTGAATTTTGCCAAACCATCGGCTCCGCCCACAATAACGCGGTCTAATTTTCCGGTTTTAATCAATCGCGCGCCCAGCATAATCGCATTTGCTGCAGAAGAACAAGCCGTGCTAATTGTAGTTACCATTCCTTTTAAACCCAATTCTTCGGCAATTTTATCTGCAACATCGCCGCCGTCGTGACACGTAATATATTTTACGAGTTCCGGTTTTTCGAAATAATCGTAATAATGTTTCTCCGTCATGTCCATTCCGCCCACACTTGTAGCCGAAATAAGTCCGGTTCTAAATTCGTTGATTGAGGTTATGCCGGCATTTTCAACAGCTTGTTTGGCTGCCAAAGTACCAATCATAGCGGTTCTTGAAAAATTATTATCGCTGTTTAAGTTCAATTCGGCGATGAGATCTTCGTTGGTTTTTTTAATTTCACCAACTTTAATAACATCTGCATGAACTGTCGAAATATTGGAGATACGGGAAATCCCGATTTTATTTTCGATTAACGAATGATAATTCTCTTCAACCGAATTTCCGATCGAAGAAATAATTCCCATTCCCGTTATTGCAACACCTTTCATTTAGACTTGCTTAGATTATTAGATTTTTATTTTTAGACTTGCTTAGATTTTTAGATTCCAGACTTCTTAGATTTTTTGACTTTTAAACTTCTGTCTAAGAAGTCTAAAATCTAAGAAGTCTAAGTAAATCTAAGCAAGTCTAAGTAAGTCTTACTTTGTTCTGTTCGCGCTAATGTAAGCCGCCATAGTTTCGATAGACTGGAAAATTGTTTTTCCTTCTTTCGGATCTACTAATTTAATTCCGTAATCTTTATCTAAAATCACGATCAATTCAAGCGCATCAATCGAGTCTAAACCTAAACCGTCTCCAAACAAAGGATCGTTATCAGCAATGTCTTCGATTGTGATATCTTCAAGGTTAAGAGTCGTAATGATTTTATTTTTTAATTCTTCTTTTAATGCTTCCATGATTATTTCTTGTATAATGTATTGATAGTTTCGTTTGTATATTTTTCGTTTTCTTCCTTGCTGATCGTGCAAAGAAAAGCTTTATAATTATCATTAAAAAATTCAACCCAGCCACAAAGAACTGTATCAGCTTTATTTGTGTTTAACAAAATCTCCGAATAGTTCCACAAAAACTCAGAATTGAAAGCATCAAATATAAAGAAAGAATTTTCACTTTTTAGCTGATGGCGGATACTTATTTCGCCCAAACAAATATTTGGCAATGTATAAACAAAAACCGCCGGACTCGGAAAATAGTTTTCTTTGTCTGAAATCGATTCCTGATATTTTACATCGGTATCTAAACTTGACGATTTATTGGCCAAAACCAAAGCAATATTATTTTCCTCTTCATTTGAAGTGATCGGACTCAAAAGCAATTCTGATCCTAAAAAAGCCAGTTTGCTCAAAGCATCCATTTTGAAAAACTTTGGATATTGCATTTCAAAATTACGATACGCTTGTTTGGAGAAATCGGCAAAATCTGTTGGTTCAATTTTGAATACAGAAGTTCCGTTCAAAACAATTTCGTTGTTTTGGATGGTGATATAGGATTGTATGTAGGTTTTTTTGATCATTGCTTTGATGATAGATTCATTTTATGAAACCCAAGTTTGAATAATTTTATTTACTTTCCATTTCCCTGCTTTATTCTCAATTATAACAAGAAAGCCTCTTCCACATTTTCCGCCGCCACATGAAGCCCCGGCTGTCAAAATTCCTTTTGTTTTTGTTTTATCAAATTGAATTCTGGAGATAAAAATAGTTCCAACGGGTATCAAAGAATTACTTATGTCGTCTAAGTCCCATTTTTTTTCATGAAGATATTTGGAAGTTTTTTCAAAATGGAACTTTTTGTTATTTTTAAAAGGCTCTATATCAAATTTAAATTCTTCGCCTTCTTTTAAAGTATCATATGCATATCCTGAAATATCAATTTCTTTTTGAATAAATTCTGTTTCCAGCGGACTTATTTTTTTTATTGTATCATAAACACCAATCAATATTCTTGTTTTGTCATTTTTAATACTATCTCGATAGTGCCAATATTCTTTTAATTCATTATAATGACCAGTTGTGTCGACTTTATTTGTTTTTTCATTAAATCTTGGCGAAGGTGGTGGAGAAATAATTCTTCGATCCATATAAATTGAATCTACGATTTCGATAAAGACACTATTTAAGACATATTTTTCAAAATTAGATTCAGGCATTTCTTTCTTTTTACATCCAAAAGATGAAAGAAGAACAAGAATTATAAATATGGGTTTTGATAATTTCATAAACCTTATTGGCATAAATTTTTTAATATCTCTCTTTAAAAATATTTGTGAAAAAAGTACAGGAATATTCATTTTTTGATTTTCTTTTATCATTGTAAAATAAACATCATTTTTATCTAAAATAAAAATTCGACTTGTTTGAAATCTCGGATTCATAGCTAGATAATTGAGGTTGTTATAAATTATTACATTTCCCGAATTTCTATGTTTTGCAAAATCTTTTTTTTCACAATATTGATTAATAAGTAATTTGTTTTCTTCTGCATTGTATTTGCTGACAATTTTAGTTAGTTGTTTTTCAGTTGCCTTTCTGTAAATTGTAAAGGCACAAAATAAACTAAAAATGAAAAGAAGATAAAACTCAATCCCAGTTTTTGAATAATCACGATATGGATTAAAATAAACTAAAAAAGGCATTAAAAATCCCCCACTAAAAAACATATAAATAGTAATAGTATCAAATTTGTCAAACCAATCTTCTGAATAGATCAATTTTCTTTGTTCAATACTTTTCCTAATATTTAAGTTTTTTAAACTTCTCATTTTATCTTTTCAAAAACCACAGCCGTATTACAACCTCCAAATCCAGAAGCCGTTTTCAAAAAATATCCAATAGTCGCCTTTTCGTTTTTCTCAATAACATTTATAGATTCGCTCACGCCAATTTCATCAAAACCTTTCGATTCAAAAAGCATATTTTGATTAGCAGATTCAATCGCAATTACCGTTTCCAACAATCCCGAAGCGCCAAGTGTATGCCCGTAAAATCCTTTTAAACTATTTACTGGAACATTTTGTAAACCCAAACGGCTGAATGCAATGGCTTCCATTTCATCGTTGAATGGTGTTGCGGTTCCGTGTGCTGAAATATAATCTAATTTATTAGCTTCGATTTGAGCTTCTTTCAAAGCATTTTGAATACTTCTGAACAAACCTTCGCCCGTTCTTGAAGGTCCAGAAATATGGTTCGCATCGTTTATCGAACTGTCGCCAATTACTTTTATTTTGGCGTTTTTGGCTTCCGCCGAAATTAAAATCGCAGCGGTTGCTTCGCCTAAACTTACTCCGGTTCTGTTTTTAGAATACGGTTTACAAGGCAGATCGCTCATCGCCTGAAAAGCATTAAATCCAGACAAAACAAATTCTGAAACTTCGTCGCCAGCAACCACAAAAACATTGTCATAAAGTTCAGACTGAATCATTCTTTTAGCAACAGAAACGGCTAAAATTCCAGAAACGCAGGCATTTGAAACTACAATTGGCTGTGTTTGAAAATGGAAGAAATCGGCAATGTTTTTTGCTAAAACATCTAAGTGTGCGTTATTAAAACTTTCTGCAGAATTGTCTTTTAAAGCCGTAACATTTCCTTTCGTAGTAGAAAGTATAAAAGCCGTTTTTGAATTTAATTCAACTCCAGCATTTTTGATAATCGGCTCTAAAGCCAAAATCATCATTTTCTCTAAACGGGAATATTTGTCTTCAGTGCTGATTTTTTCAAAGGCACTATTTATTTTTTCATCAGAAATGATTGAAGCATAAAACGAATTCGGCATCAAAGAAATGTCATTGTGAAGCTGAATGCCAGAATCACCGCGAAGAATTGCTTCAATATTGGACTCAACATCAAAACCTAACGGCGTGATACAATTTGTTTCTGTGATGTATATTTCTCGTAACATTTTATGATCTCGATTTCTCCTGCAAGGTTTTTTAAAACTTTGTAGGTATTTTATTTTAAAGCCTCATCTTAAAAAAAAGGTTTCACGCAGATTTTGCAGATTAAGCAGATTTTATGTTGTTTTTATTCCTGCAAGGTTTTCAAAACCTTGTAGGTATTTTTATTTAAAGCGTCATCTAAAAAGCTTACACGCAGATTTTGCAGATTTTTATGATTTTCAATTTATACCTACAAGGTTTTGAAAATCTTGCAGGAAACGAAAAACGAAAATAAATTCGTGCTAATTCGTGAAATCCGTGTTCTACTTCAATAACCCCACTTTTCGTTTCCATTCTTCATAAAAAGGTGGATTCGTCAGCATTAAATTTCCTTCTTTATCTAAAAAAACCTGAACGGTTTCTCCCGTACACGCTACTTCACCTTTTTCATCAATAATTTTAAAACGATAAATCATTTTGGCTGCGGGCGTGTCAACAACTGTTGTTTCAATTGTTACGACATCGCCGTAGCGCAAAGACAATTTATGTTCGCATTTTGATTTTACTATTGGTGTTGTGTAACCTGTATTTCCAATATCCAGATAAGTAAGTCCGTGTTTACGTCCAAACGCTTCTCGTCCATCTTCAAAATAGGTAATATAATTGCCGTGCCAAACAATTCCCAACGGATCAGTTTCGTTAAAACGGATTCTGATTTCGTGCGAAACGGTTAAGTCTGTGGCTTCGTTATACTGTTCTTTTCTTTTTGTCATAAAATAATGCGATGGATGTTGTAAGAATGAAAAACAAAAATAACAAACTTATTTTTGGAATGATTTCGAGGAAAGAAACGTTACGAAGTAAAACATCATAAAAGGCATCTAATCCCCAGTTCATTGGAGATGATTTGGCAATAATCTGCATGATTTTCGGCATGGCAAAAACCGGAACCCAAACCCCCCCAATTGCGGCTAAAATGATCACACTCGTTGCACCAAACGGAGCCGATTGTTCCTGCGTACTTGCAACGGTTCCTAATAAAATTCCGAATCCAATTGCGGCGAATCCTGAAAATAAAGCGACAACGCTCATCAAGGCTAAATGTCCTTCAATATTTAAAGATGGAAGTCCGATTGATGGAAATAAAAACACTGCAACGACAACCATCATATAAAACTGAATCATACAAATGATAGAGTAGGTAATGGTTTTTCCGATAATCACGACTAAATTCGAAACCGGATTGGTTCTTAGTCGAACAAATGTTCCCTGCGATTTTTCTTTTACAATATTAATGGATAACGGAATCACGATAAAAAATATCGCAAAAAGTGTCCACGCCGGAACATTATGCTGCACTGAGTTTGGACGAACTTCTTTGTTGTTTATTTTCGGAATGATCTCTTTAAATGAAATGAAACTTTTTTGTTCAAATTGCGCATTTCCTTCTCCAAGCTGATTTTGAAAAGTCGTGTAAATAGATTTAGTTTCAATTTGCGAAATCATTTTGTCGATTGAACTCATGACCGCATTTTTAAAACTCATTTGAACCGCCGGATCAAAATACAGTTTTACTTCTTTTTCTTTTATAATTCGTTGAGGTTCGCTGGCAGCAGTACTATCGGTCATGCCTAAACTGCTTACAATTTTTTCGACATTTTGATCCACTTTTGCCTGTAAATCAGAACTTAAATTTTCTGGGATTACAATTGCCAATTGAAATTTGCCTTTGTAAACATTTTCTCTGGCAACATCTTCCGTAATCGTTTTATCGTCGAGTTTTGTAACAACGCTAAACAAATCGCTTTTTTCTAAATTATCAAAAACAGTTTTAGAAACAGAACCCTTGTCGTTGTCAACCAATAAAATCGGGATTTTAGAATCGCTGACTTTTTTAAAAGTGCTGTCCTGAATCAATGTAACGGTAATGACCAGAACCAAAGGCATGATAAACAGAATAATCAAACCGCCTAAATCGCGTTTAAGCAGTAAAAATTCTTTTACAATAGACATCCAAATTTTATATATCATCTCTCAGGTCTTTACCGGTTAATGAAATAAAAACGTCTTCGAGATTTCGGGCTTCTTCAACAGAATTGATTAAAATTGAAGGTGTTCCTTTGGCGTAAATTTGTCCTCGGTCTAAAATGGCAAGATTGGTGCAGAAATCTTCGGCTTCAGCCAAATGATGCGAAGTATAAATAATAGTGGTTCCGTTTTCGTTCAACACTTTTAGATAATCGATAATAGCATTTTTAGACTGAACATCAACACCAACGGTTGGTTCATCTAAAAATAAAACTTTTGGTTTGTGCAGAATTCCAGCAATTAAATTGACACGGCGTTTCATTCCGCCCGAAAAGGTTTCTACCCTTTTATCAGCAAATTTTAGTAAACCCAAAAGATCTAAAGTTTCGATTACTTTATCTTTTAAATCTGAACCTTTTAAACCGTACATACTTCCAAAATAATGCAGGTTTTCTCTTGCTGTAAGAGTAGGGTATAAGGCATATTCCTGAGGAACAACACCTATGATTTTTTTAATTTTTGAAGAATGATGCTGATAATCTAAACCATCAATAGTAAAATGACCCGAAGTCGGTTTAACCAATCCGCAGAGCATCGAAATTAAGGTTGTTTTTCCGGCGCCGTTTGGACCCAGAAGTCCAAAAATTTCTCCTTCATTTATATTTAGCGAAACATTGTTCAAAGAATACTGGTCTGCATCTTTGTACTTTTTCGAAAGTGATTCTATTTTAATTATGAATTGCAAAATATCTTAGCTGATGGCTTTTTTTAGTTTTTTGAAAAAGATTTCTTCTCTGTTGGCAATGTCCAAAAGTTCATCGGCAATGGTGTTGTAAGCGTCTTCTTTGGCACTTCTGTTTTTGTAAATTCTGGATGCTTCAACAGCAAAATCTCGCCATGAATCTCCAATTTTTGTCATTTCTTGAGAAAGTGTTTTCAATTCTTCATTATTTAAAATAACCGAAGCTTCCTGTAAAAATGCCGCGTAAATAAAACGGAAACCACCGCCTCCAGTTCCAATTTCTTCCTGCATACGAACCATTTGTGCTAGATAATGATTGGCTTTTTTGGTTCCATGTTTGATTGGCCATTTTCTAATTTGCTTTGAAACAAATTTGATGCCTCGAACACCAACAATTGGCATTGGCGCAAGCATATCGCGACAGGTATTTTTGATTCCTTTAATGATGGCACTTTTCAAATCAACGTTGCTTGGAACCTGAATTGGATAATACATTTGACCGCGAGGTGCAAAGGCTCCTTTTGCAAAACGAACTTTATCTAATTCTTCGTGCGTTAAAGTGGTTACGGTTTCCATAACAGGATCGCTCACTAAATAATCGGTTTCGGTTTTTCCGTATACGACTAAGTTGTGTGCGTTGAAATGAAAACGATATTCGTCAGGAAAATAACTTAAATTATAAACGCCGACTTGTAATCCGGTTGGGATATTGTTTTTTAAATTTTCGTCTAAAGCTTTATTTGCATTTGCAACAGAAGAAAATTTTTGTCTTTTTATTTTAAGGTTTAAACGATTGGCAACTTTATTGAAAATCTGTCCAGGCAAAGTTCTATAACTTATCGCAGGCGCATAATTGACTTTTATAAAAGGCAGATATACAAAAAATAATCCGGAGCCTATACCAAAAACCATCGGTTCGCTGATGTTTAGTCCGCTGTTTTTTAGCAGATTCGACGCTACTCCATTTTCACAATGAGCAGACTGATGATGTGTGAAAGATAATTCCATTATTTGGTGATACTGTTTTTTAATTCTTCAATTGATACTTCAAAGGTATCCGCATATTTTTTCAAGATTTTGTCGTTTAGTTTGGCAAAAACTTCAGGTTTAAAATGTCTTTTTACGCGCCATTTCCACATTCCGACATAACTGGCTAAAATTGTAAGATCCATTTTGTTGACTTCCATAAAATAAACAATCGGACTTGCTTCACCACTTAAAACTTGTTGTTTAGCTTCAGAAATACGCTCGTTTATTTCATCGATAGAATTCGATAATGCAATTGTTTTAGGCTCCCAGCCAGTGCTTAAGGTTGTGGTATAATTGCCATTTTCATCAGTTGCGTACAAAAGCTCTTTGACGTTATTTTTTGTTAAGTTACTTTTATCTTGAGGTACTTTATCTTTTTCCATAGTGCTAATTTAATTTATTAGAAACATACAGATAGAAACTATACATAAACTAATTATTAAAAATCCGAGATTTGCGAATGCTAAAATTCGCTGTTTCTTCACAAATAAATAAATCATTTCTATTAGTAATCCCAAATAAAACATTTGAGTGATTAAAAAAAGCATGATAAAAAATCCTAAACCGCCATCTACATGTTTATGTCCGTTTTCGTCGCAAAGTTTATGAGGGTCGTAAGTAAAATGCCAAAATAAGAAAACCAAACCAAGTAAAAGAATCAAAATTCCGATTCGAATTACTAGATGCAAAATGATTTTTTTTGAATTATCCAACCGAAACTGTTTTTTGAATAAACAAGTTAATTTCGCATTCTAAAAGTATCTGGTCTTCGACAGAACTTTTACAGTTCATCGTGCATAAAGTGTAATTGTCGCCAGCGAATTTTGAAACTAAATCTGCTTTGGTAATTATGGTATTGCCGACTTTTGGCAGCGCATGAATTTTTACATTTTTTAAGGCACTGATAAATCCAATTACATTTACGTTCTCATTTTCTGTTCCGTCTTCGTCAAAAAAGTATTTTTTTCCAACAATGGCCGAACAGGTCTGCGCCGTATTTTCGATTAAACCGGCTTCGATAAAAACATTATTTTCAACAAAAATATTGTCTTCTTTGATCAAAAAAATGGTTTCTACGAAGTTGGCATCAATGTCCAAAATCAAATCTACCATAAGCATTGGTGCTCGGTGCGGTAAATAATCTTGTATGTCAACTCCAGTATTCACGATCATAATATTATTTTGCTAAAACAGTTTTCATCTGTCCGTTTGCAATTTCTTCATTATTTAAAGTTGTCACGATATTTACCAAAGTAATCCCTGCAAATTCCTGCAGAATGGTTACTTCAGATTGAATGGTGTCGTTAAGTTCTGGAAGTCTTTTTATTTCAATTTCTTTAATAGAACCGATGTATCCCGTTGGTGCAGTTTCATTTCTTAAAAAAAACTGATAACCAGTATGCAGGGCAACAGATTGTGCCATATGTTCTATTAAACCAGCTTCTAGAAAAGTATTGTTGTTTACGAAAATATTATCCTGCTGAATTTTCAAACCCGAAACCAAAGAAGTTTCAGTATAAGAATGCATAGCATCTACCATTACAAAAGGGAACTTTTGCGGCAATAAATTTTCTACAGTTTCTTTTTCTAAAAGTGCCATTGTTTCCATTTAGCAAACTGTTAAATACGCATATGCAAAAGAAAATCTTCCGCTTTCTGGAACTGATAAAAGAATGTGATCTCCTTTTTTCAAATTCCCTGAATTCATTAATTCTTCTAAAGCCAAATAAATAGAGGCAGAACCCACATTACCAACTCTCGAAAGATTCATAAACCATTTATCATCACTCATTCCAATTCCTTTCTCTGTTAATCCTTTTTTCAATCCTTCCACAAAAAAGTTAGAAGAAACGTGAGGAATAAAATAAGTAACGTCGTCAGCCTTGATATTGTTTTTGTCCATCGCATCTTTCATGCTTTCGGCACCTTTTGACAAGATAAATTCGTCTAATAATTTAACGTCTTGTTTGATAGAAAAAACAGATTCGTTCAACCATTGTTCTGGTGCGTAATCGCTCCATGATTTTATTTCTCCGTTTTCTAATTTATCACCTCCGGCGTACATGCAGGTTTCTAATTCGTAAGCATACGAAAAAGCTTCCATCCATTCTATTTTTAGCGAAATTGGGCCTCTTGGTTTATTTTCTAAAAGAAAAGCACCAGCTCCGTCAGATAACATCCAGCGTAAAAAATCTTTTTTGAAAGCAATAATTGGCTGTTCTTCCAGACTTTTTAAATTGTCTGCTTCGTGATTGTATTTTTGGGCATTCAGCCAGGTTGAAACTTTTTCTGATCCTGTGCAGATTGCATTTTTTGAATTTCCAGAGCGTATGGAAAGAAAACCAAATTTAAGAGAGTTCATTCCAGCGCAGCAAACTCCTGTTGAAGAGTTTAATTCTACCGATTTGTTTTTTAATAAACCATGAACCATCGCAGCGTGCGAAGGCAGGAAAATATCCGGAGTTGAGGTTCCGCATGAAAGTACTTCTAAATCCTGAGGCGTAAAATCTTCGTCGAATAACGGCAAAATTGCATTTTTCGTTAATTCGGCATTGCTGTGAGTGCTTTTTCCATCTTTATCAACAGCATAATATCGGCTTGTAATTTTATTGTTGCGCAAAATAATCCGTCTTGCTTTTGAGGCAGTATCGTTGATAAGTCCTAAATAAGCTTCCATTTCATCGTTAGAAACAGCGTCATTTGGCAAATATTTTGCAGCTTTTGTAATATATACATCAAACATAATCTAAATTTCGTCTTCTAAACTCCTTGATAATATTGAGTTTCCTTTTTTATAGTTTTTAACTTAAGTGGATAGGTAATAAGGTGCAATATATACACTATTGGTGAAATTAACCATATCGCAAGGAATAAATAAACATTAAATACTTTAAGAAGCTGTTTTCGGTTTTTTTGATTTTTATAAATGATATTTGACCATTTATTGAAAATTTTATTGGCTGTTTTGTCGATAGTCACTAAATACGAACTTATTTTTACAGCTCCAGCTTCGACTAATTTTGGCTGTAAATTAGCAAAATTGCTATTGTTTAAGGAATCTAATATGATTTCTCCAAACTGACTGGACTCTTGTATGTCTTTTTCTGAGACTCCTGGCAAAGGAAAAATACCGAGATACTTTTTCTTAACACCAGAAAACATCCATTCTACAATTGTTATTACGCTGATTAAATTTCCAACGCGGTCTACCAAAGCTACGTTTCCAACTAAATCTGCATTTGCTTCTTTTAGTAAAACTTTAATTTTTTCCTGCGCCATAATCCACATGTTTCTAGAACCGCTGATTGTAACAACAGGTGTATTATTTAAAATTTTCTTCGCATCATCACTTTTTAAAAATGAATTAATCGGAATTGATGGCGATAAATACCAAACCTGATAATGAAAAAGTACCAAATCAAATTTTGTATTTAAAATTTCTTCTGGTACAGGTTTTAATGCTGTCGGAATCTGTAAAAACGACTCTGGAAAAGCATCAAAAAAAGAATCTTTATTCCACGGAAAAGGAAATGGTTTTTCTAATTGTATTTCGTGAAAAGTGAGATTTATATTCTCTGAGTTTAGAAATGGTTTTGCAATGTTTCTTGCAATAGATTCCAGTTGCCCCGACTGAGAATAATAAATTATGAGAACATTTTTCATTTGGGTTTTTTCGCTTTGGTGGTTAGCAAAAATAGGTAAATTTATTTAAACGAATTTTCTTATTTGATGCGCAAAGTTTTGTTTGTCGCTAATTCCTGAATTTTTTACCATTTGTAGTTAATTGGGTTTAACTTCCAAAAAATGATTTTTAGTTTTTACCACAGATTAAAAGATTTGTAAAAATTATTTTTTCAAAAAAACCTTTGCAACTTTGAGCCTTTGCAGCTATGAACCTTTAAAAGCATTCCAAAAATCGAAATAATTAAACCATTGAAGGGGATATTTTTTTAGAATACTTTCAACGCTTTTTACATATTCTTTTAAAAGTGCTTTTTCGTCGCGGTGTTTTACTTCTGCTTCTCTTGCATATAAATGATAATGCAGATTGGGCTCTTTCATTACATAAACAAAAACTACAGGAACTTTAAGTCTTGAAGCAATTAGAAAAGGACCAGCTGGGAAATTTGCTTCTTTTCCAAGAAAGTTTTCAGATAAAGATTTGGTGCCTTCAAAATAACGATCACCAGTAAAACAAACCAATTCGTTATTGGCCAAAGCAGCATTGATCTCAAAAATATGAGACAAATCTTCTTTAATGATGATAAATTTAACGGTTGGTTTTTGGGTAACGGTTTCTAAATAATTCTTAATCGCAGAATGTTCTAAATCTGTAGTGACTAGATTGATTTGGAAATCAAGATCTATTTCTCCAAAAAAATGTTCTGCAATTTCAAAATTTCCGACATGCGCGCTAATCAAAACGCCGCCTTTTTTCTCGGCAAGGAGCTTTTTAAGCGTTTCGATTCCGTCAAATTCGTAAGTGAATTTATTTCTGAGACCAGCAGAAATCGAAATTTTATCAATAATAGTCTGTCCAAAAGTGTAGTAACTTTTGAAAACCATTTTCTTGGATTTGAAACTGGAATATTGCAGCCTTTCTTTAAAATAATAAAAAATGGCTCTGTTGCTTTTTCTTAGAAATAAAAAATAATAGGAAGCGACAAAATAAAGTAAGACATAAGCGGCTTTGACACCCGCTTTTTGAATCAAAAAAACGAATATTTTATAACCTAAAACTGTCCCTTTTGATTTGCCATCCCATTGACTCATTAAACAGCTTTGGCTTTTAGTTTAGTTTCGATTAGGTCATAGAAATTCTGAAAAGTAGCAATTCCGACAAAATCAGCTTCAACCAGTTTTACACCAAAATTAGATTCGATAGAAACGACTAGATCAACATAATCTAAACTGTCTAATCCAAGTGTGTCTTTTAAATTAGCATCTGGTTCAATATCGTCATTGTCTACTTCAAATTCATCAACCAAAAAACCATTAATTCTTGCTATAATCTCTTCTTTATTCATCGTTCAATTTAAACTTTTTAACCACCAACGCAGAGTTGGTTCCTCCGAAACCGAAAGAATTGGACAAAAATATGTCAAATTTTTTGTTTAACGTAGTTTTAACTAAATTTAATTTTGAAGCATCTTCATCTGGATTTTCCAAATTGATGTTTGGAGCAATAAAATCATGCTGCATCATTAAGGTAGAATAGATTATTTCGCTGGCTCCTGCCATCCAGCACTCGTGCCCTGTCATTGATTTTGTAGAACTTACAGGAGGATTTTTTTCTCCAAAAACTTCAAAGATAGCTTTTGCTTCGTTTGCATCTCCAACAGGTGTTGAGGTTGCATGAGCGTTTATGTATTCAATGTCCGAAGCATTTAATTTTGCATCATCAAGTGCACGTTTCATTGCTGTTGCAGGCCCTTCAACGTTTGGAGTTGAAATATGCCCGCCGTTTGAAGAAAATCCGTAACCGCCGATTTCTGCAATAATATTGGCACCTCTTGCGATTGCAGACTCATAACTTTCAAGAATTAAAGTTGCGCCGCCGCCACTTGGGATTAATCCGTCACGATCTTTATCAAAAGGTCTTGAGGCTTTTTCGGGATCGCTTTCTCGGTTAGAAAAAACGCCAAGTCCGTCAAAACTGCTCATGGCATATTTATTAATTTCCTGTGCACCGCCGGTAATTATAATATCTTGAAATCCGCTTTTTATTAAAAAATAGGCTAATCCGATGGAATGCGAACCACTTGCGCAGGCTGCACTCACAGTAAGATTGATACCGCGAAGTTTGAAAATCGTCGAAAGATTCATTGTTACGGTAGAATTCATCGATTTAAAAATTGCTCCAGAACCAATTAAGGCTGTGTCTTTTTTTTCTCGTACAATATCTGTTGCATCAATGATTGCTTTAGAAACGCTGTCGTTTCCGTACATAATACCCACTTCATGCTCATCAAAAAAAGCATCATCAATATTTGCATTTTTCAATGCTTCTATAGTTGCCATATAAGCATACTCGGTCTCTTCACCAATGCTCATACGCTGTCTGCGAGTCAGTAAATTTTTTAAATCGGCTTTCGGAACCATTCCTGTTAAAGCTGATTGGAAACCAAATTCTTTACGTTCAGAATCAAACTGAATACCAGATTTTCCTTGGTATAGTGAATCTTTTACTTCGTCTAAAGAAGTTCCGATACAAGAATAAATTCCCATTCCAGTAATTACAACTCTTCTATTCATCGTCTTTCAAAGTAATTTTTTATCCTTAAAGTGTAATTTTCTATGTTTAAAATCTTAAAATAATCTCGCAAACATACTATTCTTTAAGAATATATTCCGCCGTTTATATTGATAATTTCTCCAGTAATATAGCTTGCTTTTTTAGAAATCAAAAAGCTTACCAAATCTGCAACTTCTTCGGCTTCTCCAAAACGATTTACCGGAATCAGCTTTAATAATTCTTTTTCATCCAGCTCACTTGTCATATCAGTCCTGATAAAACCAGGGGCAACAGCATTTACTGTAATATTTCTTTTTGCCACTTCTTGAGCCAGAGCTTTGGTTGCGGCTACAATTGCGCCTTTTGCTGCCGAATAATTGGTTTGTCCCGCAGTTCCTTTTACTCCAGAAACCGAAACCATATTTACAATTCGGCCATATTTATTGCGCAGCATTTTTTGAATAAAAAATTGTGTCACATTAAAGAAACCGTTTACACTTGTATTCAAAACGCCGTTCCAGTCTTCGGGAGTCATCCACATAAAAAGCCCGTCTTTTGTAATTCCGGCATTGTTTACAATTGCTTCAACTAATTTTTCAGGATTTGCTTCCTGCCATTGCGTTAAAACTTCTTGTACTTGTTCAAAATTAGAAACATCGAAACCTAAAATTTCTCCTGTTGCGCCTAATTTTTGTATTTCTTGTAATGTTTCTTCGGCAGCTGTTTGATTCGAATGATAATTAATCAGAATATGATAATCAGATTCTACGGCTAGTTTTTTACAAATAGCACTTCCGATTCCTCTTGAACCGCCTGTTACTAATACACACTTCATAAATGAAATTTATTTCTTTTTCTTAGCTGCTGGTTTCGTAGTAGATTTAGCAGCAGATTTCGTTGTTTTTGTTTCTTGTTTTGGGGCTTCAGCTGGAGCAGATGCTGGCTGAGGTTTTTCTGCTGATTTTGAAAATAATTCAGCATTTTCAAACCATTGGTTGCTTAATACAGTTCCGTCTGGTTTAAGAAATCCCCATTTTCCTTCGTTTTTTACTCTCGCAACACCATCAATAAATCCTTTATCCTGCTGTACAAACATCGCGATAATGGCATTTGTCGTAATGCCGTATTGTGTTGGAATTACCAGTTTTCCAGATTCGTTGATAAATCCCCAATTGCTTTCTTTTACTGGAGCTAAGCCGTTTGTGCTGAAAACTTCTGCATCGCTGTAAGTTGGTTCAATAACAAATTCTCCTTTCGGATTAATGAATCCCCATTTTTTTCCAACTAAAACTGGTGCTAGATTTTTTGAGAAAGCTTTTCCTTTATCATAAATAGGAAGAATTGCCCAATTTCCTTTTAAATCGATATATCCAATTTTTCCGTTCTTTTTGGCATACGTCAAATCTTGGGTTTCAAAATCCCAGATCTTTTCAGCTCCATCAACTGGAATAAATTTTCCAGAACTTACTAATCCGAAAGTTTTATCTTTTCTCGCCCAAGTTGTGTTCTTGAAATAATTTCCGATTTCAGCGTAAGCAGGTTCAACTACTTCCTTTCCATCGGTATTTATGATTCCCCAGTTTTTGTTGAGTTCAACTCTTGCAAAACCATTTTCAAAAGGTTTAATCTGATCGTATTTTGGTTCTAAAACAACCGCCATTTTATTATTGATCAAACCAACTTTATTGTTTTGTCTGATGAAAGCAACTCCATTACTAAAATCAAATAATTTTTCAGAAGCAGGAGCTTTTTGAGTTTCTCCTTTTCTATCAATATAAACCCATTCTTTTCCTGTTTTTACAATAGCAATTCCGCTGTTAAAATCTTTTGCATCATCAAAAGAGGCAGGAATTATCCAGCTTCCTTTTGTATCAATAAAACCCCATTTTCCGCCATTTTCAACAGCAGCTAATCCTTCAGAAAAACTTCTGGCAGATTTGTATTGAGGCTCGATTTTAAAAGAACCATCTTTGGTAATATATCCAATTTTTGAATTCTTTTTAACTAATGCCAATTCTTGACTATTAACAAATTGAATGCAGCACAGCAACAAAAAAATAAATGTTTTTTTCATGATTTTAAGATTCAATATTAATAATGTGAAGTACAGAATTAACTGTTTATCAAATAATCTTTTACTTTTTGCACAAAAGGATACATTACCTGATCTTCTTTAAACTCTGGAATTATATTGCGAACATCGTCGTACCATTTTTTAGTAACAGATGAAATTTTATCTTTTTGTCCTAAATAATCAATTGCCTGAACGATTGTAATTAATTCGATAGCTAAAACTTCAAAAGAATTCTCAATAACTTTTGATGTAATTACTGCAGCATTTGTTCCCATACTTACAATGTCTTGATTGTCATTGTTATTTGGAATACTATGAACGTACATTGGGTTTGACAGCATTTGGTTTTCGGCAGTTGTTGAAGTTGCAACGAATTGTACTCCCTGCATTCCGAAATTAAATCCTAATGTTCCCAAGTTTACAAATGGGGGAAGGATTTCGTTGATTTTTGAATTCAATAAATAATTCAATTGACGTTCTGCCAGCATCGTTAATTTGGTAATAACGATTTTCAGTTTATCCATTTCAAGCGAAATATAATCTCCGTGGAAATTTCCGCCGTGGTAAACGTGTTTGTTTTTTACGTCTATAATTGGATTGTCGTTTGCAGAGTTAAATTCGTCTTCTAAAATAGAAGCAACATTATTGATAGTTTCTAAAACTGGTCCCAAAATTTGAGGCACACATCTTAGTGAATAATATTCCTGAACCTTTTCTTTGAAGATTTCTTCGGTATTTTCACCAGAATATAAATGGTCTTCTCTTTTGCGGATCAAAGTACTGTCAGAAAGATTTTGTCTCATTCTTTCTGCCACTTCCTGCTGTCCTTTATGACGTTTGGTTTGGTTTAATTCTGCTGAGAAATGATCATCATAAGCTTGAACCAATTCGTTAATTGCACAAGAAGCTTTTAACGACCAATCTAATAATTTTTGAGCATAATGAACATTTACAACTCCAATTCCTGTCATTACAGAAGTTCCGTTGATTAATGCCAGACCTTCTCTAATTTCTACTTGAATTGGTTTCAAACCTTCAATTTCGAAAACTTCTGGTGTTGGTCTTCTTTCTCCTTTATAAAAAACCTCGCCTTCACCAATTAACACTAAAGCTAAATGTGATAATTGCACCAAGTCACCGCTCGCACCCACGCCGCCGTGTTCAAAAATTAAGGGCGTAATATCTCTATTGATTAATTCTGCCATTAAATGAATTACAGAAGAATGAACTCCTGAATTTCCTAAAGACAAAGTATTTAATCTTGCTAAAATTGCAGCTTTTGCACACTCAGGACTTAATGGTTTTCCTGTCCCAGAAGAGTGGCTTCTAATTAAATTATATTGTAATTGAATTTGATCAGACTCTTTAATTCTATATTGAGCCATTGGACCAAAGCCAGTATTTACTCCGTATATAACTTTGTTTCCTGAGAATTCTTTTAAGAAGTTAAAACTCTCGTTTACGCGGTTTAGAACGACATCACTAATTTTAACTTTTTGATTTCCAAATATTATGGCTTCAAATTCCGTTAAACTTAAATATTCATTAATTGTATTCATTAAATCGATTTTGGTTGTGCTAATTTAATTTTATTTATCAAAATAAATGTAGTTATTTTGATGTAGGCAAATGTAGGTTAATTAATGATAATAATTCTAATATGACAAAGGAGTTTGTTGATGTTTTAGTGATTGGTGCAGGACCATCTGGTTGTGTTTCGGCATCCTATCTTTTTAAAAACAATGTTAAGGTTAAAGTTGTAGAAAAAACGAAGTTTCCGAGACTGGTAGTAGGCGAAAGTCTTATTCCTCGTGTTATGGACCATTTTGCTGAGGCAGAATTGTTTGAGGCACTGGATGCGATGAACTTCGAGAAAAAACTAGGAGCTCGTTTTATTAGAGGAGAAGAAATTTGTGTTTTTGATTTTAGTAAAAAATTTGGTGAAGGGTGGGATTGGACCTGGCAGGTTCCTCGTGCTGATTTTGACAATACAATGGCACAGGAAATTGTGCGTAAAGGAATTGATTTGGAGTTTGAAACAGAGGTTTTAGAAGTTTCTTTTGAAGGAAAGAATTCGAAAACAATTGTAAAAGATGCAGCCGGGAACTTAAAAGAGATTCACGCTAAATTCATAATTGATTCTAGCGGATATGGTCGTGTTCTTCCAAGGCTTTTAGATTTGGATACGCCTTCGAAATTAGATCCGCATTCTTCTATTTTTACGCATGTAAAAGATATTAACAGACCAGAAGGAGAGGAAGGGACTCAGATTTCTTTTGATATTTTGGAAACAGAAGTTTGGCTTTGGGTAATCCCGTTTTCGAATGGAAATACAAGTTTGGGAGTTGTTGGTCCGACAGATTTTATCAATTCGCTTTCTGAAAATAAAGATAATGCTGAGGCTTTGAAAAATGCTATTCAGAAGTCTGATTATTATATTAAAAGATTTAAAGGAACTGAATTTTTGTTCGAACCTGTTAAATTAGAAAACTATTCAAGAGCGGTAAAAAGAATGTACGGCGATGGTTTTGCGTTGACTGGAAATAGTTCTGAATTTTTAGATCCAGTTTTTTCTTCTGGAGTTGCCTTTGCAACCGAATCTGGAATGCTGGCGGCAAAATTATATTTGAAAGAATCGCAGGGAATTCCTGTTGATTGGGAAGTTGAATTTACCCAATACATGAAAAACGGAATTGCAGTTTTTACCACTTACGTGAAAGAATGGTATACTGGAAATCTTCAGACTTTATTCTTCCATCAGCCAGAAAATCCAGATGTAAAAGAAAAAATTTGTTCTGTTCTGGCGGGTTATGTATGGAATGAAGAAAATCCGTTTGTAAAAAAACATGATCACGTAATAGCCAATATGGCGTATTTACTAAATATGCAAAAAGAACAAAGCCCTGAATAATCAGGGCTTTTTTATAGAAAGATAATTCATTTTCTAGATTTATTCCGTAGGAATGTCTCGTCGGTAGAATATGAAATTTGAATTGCGATAATACGTTCCGTAGGAACGTTTGATTAATCGATTCAGGTATATTATTTCCGTAAATCAGATGTCCCTACAGGACATTAATGCAAAACGACAATATTTTTTTATACCGATGAGATATTCCTGCGGAATATTTGAGATTTTTATTTAAAAGCTTTTTTTAATAAAAGTTTGGATAATGATTTTGCTGTTTTTGCGTATCCTTCTCCAATTCTGCTTTCGTTATTGAAATTACTACCATATTGATCTCCAGGTGCATCTACACTTGAAATTTCTAATAAGACATTTGATTTATTTGCCGTTTCAACAAACTTTAAATTGGTAGTAACTTTTGCCGGCTGTTTCATAATTCCTGCATCCCATCCTGGATAAATCCAAACTGTTTGTACAATTAAAGTGTAAGGTGTGTTTAGTCCTTCCTGAAAATTCACCTCTTTACCAGCTTTTGTCATTACAATATTTCCGATTTCTAAAAATTTAGGAGTCCAGATTTGATCTTTTGCCACAACCCATCTTTTATGCCAAAGATTTCCATTTCCCTTTGCTTTTTTGTCTAAATCGGCTATATGCTCTTCAACATATTGTGATTCCGGTTTGTTTTCTTTCATCATAGTAAAATTACTATAATCAAATTCTGTGTTGATTTCTTTTTGATCTTTTAAAAAGTCAAAGTTTCCCTTCACTACATTCATATCTTGAGCAAATGCGGCTCCAGAAATAAGTAAGCATGCAATAATTAATTTTTTCATTTTTTGGTTAATTGAGGTTTATTTTTAGCTGCTAAAAGTAATCAAAAGGATGAATAATAATTTATTTCATGTTAAAATATTATTGTTATTTTTTTTAAAAACAAAAAACGGATTCCAATTGGAAATCCGCTTTATTTTTAAAATTTGTTTTTCTATCAGCTGGGGAAATGCAGATTTAAAAAGAAAAATTGGTTTTGTTCGGCAGTTTATGTCTGGAATGAAAAATATCCGTTTGTCAAAATACACGATCATTTGATAGCCAACATAGAGTATTACTAAATATTCAAAAAGAAAAAAGCCCTGAATAATCAGGGCTTTGTTTATCAAAAAAAAACGTTTCTAGATTCATTCCGTAGGAATGTCTCGTCGGTAGAAATTAAATTTGAGTTACGGTTGAACGTTCCGTAGGAACGTTTGATTAATTGACGGGTACATATATTTTTATAAATCAGATGTCCCTACAGGACATTAATGCAAAACGACAATATTTTTTTCTACCGATGAGATATTCCTAACGGAATATTTTTAATCAATTACAATTCAAATATCTTATCCATTACAATCCATTTTTGTCCTGGTTTTGCCCAAGGTAAAGCTTGCTGGAATTTCCACATTAAAGTTTCCCATTCCTGAACTTTTTCATTTTCAGCGTCGGCTTTGTCTTTTTTCTCAAAAGAGAAATTTTCGTCGCCTTCGATGATCATAAACAATCTATTTCCTGTGCAATAAATATCCAAAACTAAAATTCCAGCATCTTGAATGCTTTTTTTGATTTCCGGCCACACATTTTCATGTAAGTGTTTGTATTCTGCAATTAAATTTGCGTCGTCTTTTAAGTCTAGTGCAAGACAAAATTTTTGAGCTGCCATAATTTTATTTTTGTTGATAAGCTACAGCAGTCTGCTTACTTGTGCCTAAACCTTCGATTCCTAATTCGATTACGTCGCCTGCTTTAATGTAAATTGGATCTGGTTTAATTCCTAAGCCAACTCCTGGAGGCGTTCCTGTACTGATAACATCGCCAGGAAGCAAGGTCATAAACTGACTTAGATAATGAACCAAGAATGGAATTTTAAAAATCAAGTTTGAAGTATTACTGTTTTGGAATGTTTTTCCGTTTACAGTTAACCACATTTTAAGATTGTTTACATCTCCAGCTTCGTCTGGTGTAACCATTGTTGGCCCAAGAGGAGCAAAGGTGTCAGAACCTTTTCCTTTTGCCCATTGCCCGCCGCGCTCGATTTGGAACGCTCTTTCGCTGTAATCATTCAAAAGACAGTATCCAGCGATATAATTTGGTGCATCTTCTTCAGAAACATAGCTGGCTTTTTTACCTACGACAAATGCCAATTCTACTTCCCAGTCTGTTTTTTCGCTGTTTTTTGGGATGATCAAATTATCATTTGGTCCACATAAAGAAGTTGTAGATTTAAAGAAAATAATTGGTTCTTCTGGAATTGCAGCACCTGTTTCTTCACAGTGATCTACATAATTCAATCCGATGCAGATAATTTTTGAAGGACGTGCAACTGGCGAACCTAAACGTACTGAATCGCTAACTTCTGGTAAAGATGGATTGTTTTTTAAAGATTCTTCTAATTTTGCTAATCCGTCATTTTCAAAAAAAGCTTCGTTATAATCTGTTGTTACGATAGACGAAACATCATATCTTTTATCATTAAGTAAAACACCTGGTTTTTCCTTTCCTTCTTCTCCAAATCTTATAAGTTTCATATTTTAATTTTTAGTTTCTTGCCACGAATTACACGAATTTTCTCGAATTAAAATTTGTGGAATTTGTGTAATTCGTGGCTATGTTTTTTTTAATATTTTAGTTGTTCAATTTGATGAATCCGCCATCAATTGGGTAATCTGAACCTGTGATGAAAGAAGATTCGTCGCTACATAAGAATAATGCTAAAGTTGCGATTTCTTCTGGTTTCCCCATACGTCCGATTGGTTGTGACTGAGATAATTTTTCGAAGATTTCCTCTTCTTTTCCAGGATAATTTTTAGCAATAAATCCGTCTACGAAAGGCGTATGAACTCGTGCAGGAGAAATAGAATTACATCTGATTTTATCATTTAAATAATCTTTTGCAACCGATAAAGTCATGGCCATAACCGCTCCTTTTGCAGTAGAATAAGCAAAACGATCTGGAATTCCAACCCAGCAGGCAATAGAAGCCAAGTTTAAAATTACACCTCCGCCAGAGCTTCTAAGTGCAGGAATCGATGCATGAAGACAGTTGTAAACCCCTTTTACGTTTACATTCATAATTCTGTCAAAATCAGATTCAGAAGTCGTGTCTACTTTTCCAACGTGAGCAATTCCAGCGTTGTTTACCAAAATATTGATATTTCCGATTTTTTGGAAAGTTGAATTTACTTGTTCGTGGTTCGAAACGTCGCAGGCATGCGCGAAAACATTTCCGCCATTTGATTTTATTTCTTCAACGGTTTCTTTTGCACTTTCTTCAGTCAATTCTAAAATGTGAACTTCAGCTCCTTGTTTAGCAAATAAAACCGAAATCGCTCTTCCGATTCCGCTTCCCCCGCCCGTGATAATTGCTTTTTTATTTTGTAATGAAAACATTTGATATAAATTTTTATGAGTTGTTTTTAATAGTCTTTTACAAAGATACGCCGCGTTTCCACGGAATAAAATCGTCTTGGTTTAATTGAACTGCTTTCGGAATAATTTCGCCGCTTGCCGCTTTAATGCAGTATTCTAAAATTTCCTCGCCCATTTCTTCAATAGATTTTTCACCACTAATGATTGGCCCGCAGTCAATATCTATAATATCTTTCATTCGTGTTGCCAAAACAGAGTTTGTCGCCACTTTAATTACTGGACAAACTGGGTTTCCTGTCGGAGTTCCTAATCCAGTAGTAAATAAAATTAAAGTTGCTCCAGAAGCTGCTTTTCCAGTTGTTGCTTCCACATCATTTCCTGGTGTACAAACTAAACTAAGACCTGGCTTTGTAACCAATTCGGTGTAATCTAAAACATCAACAACAGGAGAAGTGCCGCCTTTTTTGGCCGCTCCAGCACTTTTGATAGCATCTGTAATTAATCCGTCTTTGATGTTTCCTGGTGACGGATTCATATGAAAACCAGAACCCACTTTATGCGCCAGTTCATCATAAGATTCCATTAAATCTATGAATTTTTTGGCTTTATCTTCCGTAATACATCTGTCAATTAAATTCTGTTCAGCTCCACATAATTCTGGGAATTCAGCCAAAAGAATTTTTCCGCCTAAAGCTACCACTAAATCAGAAGTATAACCCACAGCAGGATTTGCAGAAACACCGCTGAAACCATCGCTTCCGCCGCATTTTACACCAATGCATAAATCGCTCAAAGGCGCATCAGTTCTTTCATATTGGTTGATTTCAATTAAACCTTCAAAAGTCTTTTTGATGGCATTGGTAATCAAAACTTCTTCGCTTTCTGTCTGCTGCTGTTCAAAAATAAACAACGGTTTGTCAAATTCTGGGTTTTGTCTTTTTACATCATTTACAAAATCCTGAACTTGTAAATGCTGGCATCCTAAACTCAAAAGCGTGATTCCACCAACGTTTGGATGATTGGCATAAGAAGCTAGTAAAGCACTCAAAGTAGAAGCATCCTGACGCGTTCCACCGCAGCCGCCTTGGTGATTTAAGAATTTAATTCCGTCTACATTTTCAAAAACACGTTTGTTTTTTGGAGTCGGATTTAATTCAATATTAATATCATTAATGTCATTTCCGTTCAAATAACCTTCCAGTAATTCGTGCGTAAATTGATTGTATTTGTCTGTTACAGCATAACCCAATTGCTTGTGTAATGCTTCTTTAATAACATCAAGATTTCTGTTTTCGCAAAAAACCGTCGGAACAAAAAGCCAGTAATTGGCAGTTCCCACACGTCCGTCTCTTCTTTTGTAACCTTTAAAGGTTCTGTTTTCAAATTTCGAAACATCAGGCGCATTCCATTCGTAAGAAGCGTTTCTGTAAGCGTAAGGATCTGCGGCGTGTTTAAGGTTTTCAGTCGTCATTAAACTACCTTTTGCCACATCGCATTGTACTTTTCCCACCAAAACACCGTACATGTTTACTTCTTCTCCCTGCTTCATGTCCTGCATGTAGAATTTATGTTTGGCTTTGATGAGGTCTTGTAAAACGTAAGTTTCGTTTTCAAAAAGAATAGATTCTCCTTTTGGCAAGTCGGTTAAAGCTACCAGAACATTATCGTCTGGATGCAGTTTTACCACTAATTTTTTAGTTGTATCAAGCATTGTCTTGTTGTTTTTTTTCTTTTTTGTGTTGTCGTTTTCTGTAGTTAGGGAAGAAGTTAAGCACTTTGATTTCACTAAAATTTGGGCAGTAAACGAAAAATAAAATTAGTTTTTTTAGCCTTTTATTATTAGTCTAATATTATCCGTGTATAATCTTTAATTATCTTTGCAGAATGAAATTGGAACAAACCAAAATAGCGTCTTATCTCAATACAAAAGTTTCGGTATTAAATCGTGTTGAGCCTTTTTTTCAGGCGCCCTTTCATTCGCATCCCGAATTAGAATTGGTGTATGTAAAAGAGAGTTTTGGCAAGCGAATTATCGGAAATTCGGTAATGCCATTTGAACCCGGCGATATGGTTTTTTTAGGTTCTGATATTCCGCACGTTTGGCTGAATGATGAAAAATATTATCAGGGAATTGAGGACTTAAAAGCGAATTCGATTGTCGTATATTTTCATAAAGATATTTTCGGACCGACTTTTTACGAATTAAAAGAAACCCAAAAAATCAACGAACTCTTTTTTCAGGCTGGAAAAGGGATTTCGATTATCGGAAAAACTAATAAGCAGATTGCTAAAAAACTGGAGAAGTTAGTTTCAAAAAAAGACTTTGAGGTAATTGTCGGACTTTTTGAGATTTTGTCTATTCTTTCAGAAAGTCAAGATACAATTTATATCAACGACGAAATTTATTCTTTGATGCAGAAGGATTCGAAAGTAGATCGTCTTTCAGAAGTTTTTCAATATGTGAATAAAAATTACAAGAAGAATATTTCCTTGGAAGAAATTGCCGCTGTCGCGAATATGACTCGGACTTCTTTTTGTAGAATGTTCAGAGTTAAAACGAAGAAAAATTTTGTGGATTATCTACACGAAATCAGAATCTCGAATGCCTGTAAATTACTGCTTGAAACGGATAAAAGTATGTCTGAGATTGCATACGAATGCGGTTATAAAACAGCTTCAAATTTTAATAAACTTTTCAAAAAAGTTAAAGGAATAACGCCATCTGATTTTAAAAATAATGCGAAGATGAGTTTTGCCACAGATTATAAAGATTAAAGGGATTTTTTAAATCTGCCCAATCTGCTAGATATGCGTGAAATAAAAAATATAGCCACGAATTACACCAATTTCCACGAATTAATTTTCTAAATAAAAAATTCTAGTTAATTCGTGTAATTCGTGGCAAAAAAAATATTTTAAATAGATCGATCTAAATGGGTATAACCGCCATCTACATAAATAATCTGTCCAGTAGTATGACTTGATTTTTCAGACAATAAGAAAACCACCATATTAGCAATTTCTTCTGCCGTTGTCATTCTGTTTTCTAGCGGAATATTTTTAGTTATTGCGGCTAATTTTTCTTCTTTATTTTCAAAAGTATTAATCCACGTTTCGTAAAGCGGTGTGTAACATTCTGCTACAATTACCGCGTTTACACGAATGCTGTATTTGAGTAATTCTACCGCCCATTCTCTGGTTAAAGCATTTCTTCCTCCGTTTGAAGCAGCATAAGCTGAGGTTCCGCCTTGTCCTGTTTCGGCAGTTTTAGAACCAATATTTACAATTGCTCCTTTTGATTCTTTTAAATACGGAAGCGCATGCTGTGCCATTAAATAATAATGCACTAAATTTTTATGAAGCGAAGCAGCGAAATCTTCATAATTTCCATTCTCTAATCCAACACCGTCATTAACGCCGGCGTTATTTACAAGTCCGTCAATTCTGCCGAATTTGGCGATTACGGCTTCAACGGCTTTTTTGCAGTCATCAGGTTTTGTCAAATCGGCAGCAACTTGATGCGCTTCTTTTCCAATGGCTTTTAATTCTTCTACGGCTTTGATGTTATCATTTTCGTTACGTCCAACGATAAACGGAATTGCATTTTCTTCGGCTAGAACTTTAACGATTCCTAAACCAATTCCTTTTGCGCCTCCAGTAACGATAATGATTTTTTGGGTTAATGATAACTGCATGATTTTTATGTATTATAATTTATTGCGATTTTTTTTGCCACGAATTACACGAATTAACTAGAATTTTTTATTTAGAAAATTAATTCGTGGAAATTATTGTAATTCGTGGCTTTTATTTCTATGTGTTAGAACTTTTTTTAAAAATTTACAGCTGTTGTTCATGACAAACAACAGCTGTAAAAATAGAGAGAATAGAACTGATAATTTATTACCAGAACTTAACATAAAGCGCCACAATAATCAATAATGTAATTACGATTAAGACTGTTGTCTGCGGTTTAACTTTAAACATTCCTGGTTCTGTTTCGAATGCTTTAGGGTTTACTTTTGGACCAGCGAAACTCATCAAGATCATCACTAACATAGTAAAGAAGAATGATAATCCCATACAAATGTGGAACGGAATTTCGAAAGCTCCTTTTCCGTTAGGATAAGCTGTGTATAAAAGTGTATCGTTTCCAAATAATGCAGGAGCGTATTCGTTGAATAAAACTGACAATGCGAATCCTAAAATTACACCCACGATTGCTGCTGCACCAGTAGTTCTTTTCCAGAACATACCAAGGAAGAACATAGCAAAAACTCCAGGGCTGATGAATCCAGTGTACTTTTGAATGTATGTAAATCCGCCGACACCACCGATTCCTAAAACGTCATTCCAAGTAAATAGAACGGCTAAAAGCATTGCAGCAAAAACGGCAATTCTACCAATGTTTACCTGTTGCTTTTCTCCAGCTTCTTTTTGAATATATTTTTTATGAATATCTAATGTATAAATTGTAGAAATACTGTTTACTTTTCCAGCCAAAGAAGCTACGATCGCAGCCGTTAAAGCCGCAACAGAAAGACCTTTTAATCCTGTTGGAAGGAAAGTTAATACAGCAGAATAAGCTCCGTCTTTTCCTCCAACTAATTGAGGTAAATGTCCGTTTGTGTATAAAACGTAAGCAGCAATACCAGGAAGCATTACGATAAGCGGCATTAATAATTTTAACATACCAGCAAATAAGATTCCTGTACGAGCTGTTTGTAAATCTGCTCCAAGTGCTCTTTGTGTAATGTATTGGTTACAACCCCAATAGTTTAAGTTGATAATCCAGATACCAGCAAGGTAAGACATCAAACCTGGGAAAGTCAAATATTTATCAATTTCTAATTGAGAAGAAGCTGCAGTTGGTTTTGGAATAATCATTTTGAAATGCTCAGGCGCCTCAGTCATTAATACTTTGAATCCTTCGATTGCACTACTGCTTATTCCTAGCTTTTCTCCAACAGTTACTAATGCAATATAAGAAGTTACCAAACCTCCAATAATTAATACAGCAACCTGAATAACGTCTGTATAAGCCACAACTTTCATTCCTCCAAGAGAAATAAATAAAGCAAATACAGCCAAACCGATCATAATAGCATGAAGATATTCTCCACCAGCAAGACCGTTAATAGCAACAGCTCCCAAATAAAGAATAGAAGTTAAGTTTACAAAAACGTACAAAAACAACCAGAAAACTGCCATAATCAAAGCAGTAGATTCGTTGTAACGTGTTTTTAAGAATTGTGGCATTGTGTAAATCTTGTTTTTAAGATATACAGGAATAAACCACACAGCTACAATAATAAGTGCAACGGCAGCAAGCCATTCGTAAGCAGCAACAGCGATTCCTAAAAAGAAACCTTCACCGCTCATTCCGATGAATTGTTCTGCAGAAATGTTAGAAGCAATTAAAGAAGCTCCAATTGCCCACCAAGTTAAATTTCCTTCAGCCAAAAAGTAAGCTTTAGCATCTTGTTCGTCTTGTTTACGTTTGCGATAAACGGTATAACCGTAGACCGAGACTACGATAAAATAGATAATAAAAACCGCATAATCTGCGAAAGCGAGGTTTTGGTTCATTGTTAGTAGTATTTTAAATAATTATTATAGGGTTAAATTTGTTTGTTAGGTTTTAAATTGTTTTTTATGTTGTGTAATCTTGTTAAAAATGCAAGATGTGTTTTATTTCTGTTATTTTTTTACGAAAATAAAAGCGGAAGCCAAATGTAAAATAAAAATTTAGAAATCAGCTACTGGTAAATGTGTTTTTTACATTTATTCAATCGAAATTGTGTTAAATTTTTAGTATTTAGCTTTATTGCACCGGCAAACCATTAGGCTTTTACCAAACTTTTATAATGCACATCTGAAAGCTTTCTTAAAATTTCAGCACTTTTTTCTGGTGTAATATCACGCTGCGATTCGCCTAACATTTCATATCCTACCATAAATTTCTTTACCGTTGCCGATCTTAGCAAAGGTGGATAAAAATGCATGTGAAAATGCCATTCCGGATGATCAAATCCGTCGGTTGGCGATTGATGAATTCCTGAAGAATAAGGGAAAGAAGTATTAAATAAATTGTCGTACTTCGTTGTTAATTGCTTTAAAATTTTAGCAAAAGCGTTGCTTTCTTCAGCAGAAAAATCGGTGATTTTGTTGGCAGCTCTTTTGCTCACAATCATAGTTTCGTATGGCCAAATAGCCCAAAAAGGCACTAACGCTACAAAGTGATCGTTCTCAATTACAATACGCTCCCCAGTTTTCAATTCGGCCTGAACATAATCTTCCAACAATGTTCTTCTATTTTTATCGTAATATGATTTTAAACTGTTATGCGTTTTTTCAACCTGAGTTGGTAAAGAAGACTGTGCCCAGATTTGCCCATGCGGATGCGGGTTGCTGCAGCCCATTACACTTCCTTTATTTTCAAAAATCTGGACGTGGTTAATGTACTTGATGTTTCCTAAATCAGTATATTCTTTCTGCCAGGTTTTAATAATATTTTCAATATCTGCAATTTCCATTTCTGGGAGAGTCAAATCGTGTCTTGGCGAAAAGCAAACCACTCTCGAAATTCCTTGTTCTGGTTTTACTTTAAAGAAAGTATGTTTAATATCGTCTTCAAAAATAATTTCCTCTTGTTTCATCGCAGCAAAATCATTTTCAAAAACAAAACTGTTTTCGTATACTGGATTAGTTTCTCCATTGGCACGAACATTTCCCGGACATAAATAACAAGTGGGATCGTATTTTGGAAGTTCTTCCGTAGAAATAGTTTCATTTTGTCCCTGCCAAGGGCGTTTTGCACGATGTGGTGAAACTAAGACCCATTCGTTGATTAGAGGATTGAAGCGTCTGTGAGGATCTTCGTTAATGTCAAAATTTTTCATTGTAGTGTGTTGTGGTATTAAAGTAGTGTTGTTCCGTTTGAGATTTTTACATCATAGAATTTTAATTCAATTCCAAATTTATCTAAATAAAGATTTGAAAACTTATGTTTTACCTCATTTTCTTGACCTTTTTTAACTAAATTAATTGTACAACCTCCAAAACCGCCTCCCATAAGTCTAGAACCTATGATAGATTCGTCATTTTTTGCAGTATCTACAAGGAAATCTAACTCTTCGCAGCTTACCTCATATTCCTGTGATAAACCATAATGAGTTTCAAAAAGTAATTCTCCCAGATGTTCAATATTTCCCTTGTCTAAAGCTTCGCACGCTTTTATGACACGATTAATTTCTTTAACCACAAAATGAATTCGGCTGAAAACTTTTTCAGTCATTTTATCCTTAAGACTCAAAACCTGTGCTTCTGAAGCATCTCTAAAACTTTTTACTTCTGGAAAATGACTTTTTATGATTGATAAACCTTCTTCGCATTCGATTCTTCTGGTATTGTATTCTGATGTAAAAAGCGAATGTTTCACATTAGAATCTAATAAAATCAATGAATAATCTTTAAAATCGGCATTGTGATATTCGAAATCTAAAGTGTTGCAGTCCAATTTTATCACTTTATTTTCAAGACCATGAACACTTGAAAACTGATCCATAATACCGCAGTTAATACCCACCCAGTGTTCTGCTTTTTGTCCTAATAATGAAATGTCAACTTTCTCAATTTTTAAATCGAAAAGCGATTTGATTCCGAAAATCATGCCGCATTCTAAAGCCGCAGAAGAAGATAGTCCAGAGCCAACCGGAATATTACTGCTGAAAACACAATTGAAACCTTCAAAAGAAAATCCGTTATCCTGCAATTGTTTAATTACACCTCGAATGTAATTAGTCCAAACCACATCACTCAATTTTACTTCTTCAGTCAGGTCAATTTCAAATTCTTCGTTTAAATCGACTGCAATTACCTTAGAAGTTTTAGTGTTGTTTTTTTCAAAAGCAAAGCAAATTACTTTGTCAATTGCAGCTGGTAAAACATAACCATCATTGTAGTCAATATGTTCTCCAATAATATTAATTCTTCCTGGAGAAAGTACCGTTTTTTGAGGAGAAGATCCAAAAGATTCCTCAAAAAAAGCAACAGTGTTTTGTATTAAAATATCATTCATTATAAAGTGAGTGTAATGGTGGTTTTGGAATTTGGTTAGTTTAAATTTTCAAATTTGTAAAGCGTTTTTTGAGTATACTCTTCGCCTTTTTTCAAAACAGCATTTGGGAAATGACTATGATTGGGTGCGTCTGGAAAATTTTGAGTTTCAAAACAAATACCGCTTTGCGCATTGTAATCGACATTTTCTTTTCCTTTTAATTTTCCAAAACAATTTCCTCCTACATATATATGTACACTAGGCTGATCGGTGTAGACATTCATTCTCAGTTTGTTTTTTAAGCTGATTAGCTGTGCTACGATTTCTGTTTTAGAATTCACCACAAAAGAATTGTCAATTGGAAACGGGCAGTTTTTAGTATTTCTAAAATCAAAAGCATGATTGGTTAAATCGGTATAATTTCCAGTCGGGATATTATCTGGATTGGTCTCCAGCATTTTATCCGATTTGATAAACATTTGTTGCTCTAAAACATTTCCATCATGTCCGTCAAGGTTAAAATAACTATGATGTGTCAAATTGATAACGGTATCTTCTGTAGAAACAGCTTTGTATTCTAATTGCAGTTCGTTTTCTTCATTTAAAGTATAGGTCAAATAAACGGTCATTTCACCAGGAAAATTTTCATCTAAATGCTCACTCAAAAGACCAAAAGTAATAGAAGGATTTTCGCCGGTTGAAGCATTAGTTACGCTCCAGACTTTTCTCCCAAATCCCATATTGCCGCCGTGAAGCGTATTGCCATTATTATTTCCGTCAAGCTGAAATTTTTTATCATCTATGCTAAAAGCTCCATTATGAATACGACCAGCATAACGGCCAACAGTAGTTCCAAAATAAGGAGCGCTTGGTAAATTATAAGATTCTAAGTAAGCTTCTAGGTTATCAAATCCTAAAACAACATCTATCGATTTTTCATTCAAAGGAATTTGGATGGAAGTTACTGTTGCGCCATAATTGATGACCTGAACTTTCATTCCGTTTTTATTACACAATTCAAAAGAATAAATTTCTTCTTTATTGGGCATTAAACCAAACAATTTGCAATTATGAGTCTCCTTTAAATGCGATATGTGTTTTATTTCCATATTATTTTTACCAAAAATGAAATCCAAAAATAGAAACATTCTCTATCTTTGCATACCAGTACCTACCAGTTTTTAGTATTAATAGTCAAAATGACTTTATTGTGAACATCATTTCAATTCAAAATAATATTGGGCTTCCAAAATATAAGCAGATTATTCTTTCAATAGAAAAAGCGATTGAAGAGGGCAATTTAAAAAAAGGAGATCGTCTTCCATCGGTCAATAAAGTCTGTTTAGGCTTTTCTTTATCGCGCGACACAGTGCTTCTGGCGTATGACGAATTGAAAAAAAGAGGAATTATTTACGCTATTCCAGGAAAAGGTTATTATGTGAAAAGTGTTGAAATCACTATTACTCAGAAGGTTTTTCTTCTTTTTGACGAGCTTAATATTTTTAAAGAAGATATTTATAATTCGTTCCTAAAAAATATTGGTAAAAATGTTCAGGTTGATATTTTCTTTCATCATTTTAATGTTCAAGTTTTCAAAAAACTGATAAATGACAGCAACGGAAATTACACAAAATATATAATCATGCCGACGAACTTAAACGATATCGTCGATTCTATAAAAACCCTACCAGTAACCGATGTAATTATTTTGGATCAGACTAATCCAGAGTTAAAAATGTTTCCAGCTATTTATCAAAATCATCAAAAAGATATTTTTGAAGGCTTACTGAAAGCCAAAAAAAGATTGGAAAAATATAAAAAACTGATTTTGATTTTTTCAGGTTTTAGAGAGCCTCCGGGAATGAAACTTGGTTTTGAATCTTTCTGCCAGGAATACAATTATGATTACGAGATTATTTCGGATTTCAGCAATCAATCTATTGCTTTAGGAGATTTATATATTATTCCTCATGACCGCGATCTGCTTTTGGTTATAGAAAATGCCATAAATCGAAACCTAAAATTAGGCGAAGATTTTGGAATTATATCTTATAATGAAACCGCTTTAAAGAAAATTGCTGCCAACGGAATTACAACCATTTCAACCAATTTTGAATTGATGGGAAAAATTCTGGCCGATATGGTTTTGAAAGGAACAAAAGAGCAGATCGAAAATAAATCTGCTCTTATAGTAAGGAATTCTTTATAGCGACGTGTCAATTATAAATTTAGAACAAAATCGTTGAGTAATTTTTCTTCGTATTTCTCTTTATTAAAGGTGTATAAATAAGAACCTTTTCGAGAAGACTGCATATCTTTTTCGTCTAATTTATTTAAGATTTCTAAAGAATTAATTTTACTGATGAAGTTTCTTTTGTCCAGTTCTTTGCTCAAAATCGCTTCATACAATTCTAAAAGCTGGCGCATGGTAAATTTCTCAGGAAGTAATTCAAAACCAATTGGCTTTACAGAAGTTTTGTAACGAAGTCTCTTAATGGCATTTTGTACCATTTCATTATGGTCAAAAATTAAGTTTGGTGCATCATTAATTGGAAACCATTCCGCGTGATAATTTTTAATTAATTCTGCGTTGTGATTTTCAATATTAATCAAAGCAAAATAAGAAACCGAAATAGTTCTTTCTACGGGGTCACGATCGATTTCGCTGTAAGCATACAACTGCTCCATATAAATATCGTTAAGACCAGTATAGGTATTTAGTATTCGGATAGCTGCTGCATCTAAAACTTCGTCACGTTTTAAAAACCCTCCAATCAAAGACCATTTTCCTTTCTCGGGTTCGAAATCTCTTTTGATTAAAAGTATTTTCAGACCCTCATGATCGAATCCGAAAATGATGCAGTCAACCGCCAGTAAAACTTTATCGGCAGAACTATAACTATTTAGCATATGTAATTAATTTGGACCGTAAATATATAAACTTCTTAAAACCTTTCATAATTTATTAATGTTGATTTTACACTTATGTTAAATGGCAGTGAATAAGAATATTTATGTGTATTCGATATTAATTGCTAAGGTAAAGCTGTTTTTTACTTATTAATCTTCTCAATTTCAAATCAAAATAACGAGTCAAAGGTAGAAACATTTTTAAAAGAGATATACACTAGGATTATTATTTCATATTCACAATTCAAAAATTGAGATTGTTGTTATAAAACAAATGGTTTTTGCTTTTTTTTGTCAATTTTTCAGATTCTTAACTTTTTATTTGTTTAGAGATATTTTGGTTCAATCCCTTTAAGAATGCTTGTTTCCAAGGAAAAATTATGAAATATGTTTTTTGCAACCAGTTGTTCTGATAATTTTATTTTTTTATGAGACTTATTTTTGTTTAAATTTACAAATGTTAAACGAACACTTATAAAACTAAAAAACCAACATCTTTAGAAATTCTGCAGCCACGCAATTTTCTGAAAACCAAAACCAACAACAGATTATGAAAAAACCACTACTAATCTTGTTTGCTATATTTTTTATTCAAACAATTACAGCTCAAAAAGAATCGGTTATTATTTCAGTTAAAAATGATGCAGCAGCACCGATTATAAATAGAAACATTTATGGTCATTTTGCTGAGCACTTAGGACGCTGTATATATGGCGGATTTTTTGTGGGAGATACTTCAAAAATTCCCAATACAAACGGAGTTCGAAATGATATTATCAAGGCATTAAAAGATTTGAAAATTCCAAATTTAAGATGGCCCGGCGGCTGTTTTGCAGATACCTACCATTGGAAAGATGGGATTGGTCCAAAAGAACAGCGTCCGACAATTGTAAATCAATGGTGGGGGGGCGTAACAGAAGACAATAGTTTTGGAACACATGATTTTTTAAATATGTGTGAATTATTGGGAGCAGAACCGTATTTATCTGGAAATGTCGGAAGCGGCACAGTTCAGGAATTAGCAGACTGGGTTCAGTATACCAATTTTGGAGGAAAAAGTCCAATGAGTGATCTTCGTAAGAAAAACGGAAGAGCAGAACCTTGGAAAGTAAAATACTGGGGAATTGGAAATGAAGCCTGGGGTTGTGGCGGCAATATGACTGCAGATTATTATGCTAATGAATATCGCAAGTTTGCCACTTTTATATCAGATTGGAACAATACTGGAGGCATTACAAGAATTGCTTCGGGATCTAATAGTTCTGACTACAATTGGACAGAGGTTTTGATGAAAAACATTCCGCTGAATATGCTGGGCGGAGTCGGTGTTCATCATTACGCAGTAATTGACTGGGGTAAAAAAGGGGCAGATGTTGATTTTACAGAGAAAGAATATTTCCAGACCATGCAGTCTGCCTTAAAAATGGAAGAGTTAGTGACCAAACACGCTGCCATAATGGACAAATACGATCCAGAGAAAAAAGTGGCGATGATAGTCGATGAATGGGGAGGCTGGTATGAAGTTCAAAAAGGGACAAATCCAGGGTTTTTATATCAGCAGAATACAATGCGAGATGCTGTCTTGGCGGGAGCAACTTTAAATATTTTCAATAATCATGCAGATAGGGTTCGTATGGCCAACTTGGCACAATGCGTTAATGTGCTTCAAGCTGTAATCTTAACCGACAAAGCCAAGATGATTACAACGCCAACCTATCATGTAATGAAAATGTATAGCGTTCATCAAGACGCGAAATTACTTCCGATAAATTTTAAATCGCCATCTTATAATTTTAATGGAGAATCAATTCCGGCTGTATCTGCATCTGTTTCAAAAGATCAAAAAGGATTAGTTCATATTTCACTGGTAAATATTGATGCTGTAAATAAGAATAAAATCGAAATTGATGTAAAAGATCTTGGCGTTAAAAATTTTACAGGGACTATAATTACAGCTTCAAAACTACAGGATTATAATTCTTTCGAAAATCCGAATAAAATTATTCCGGTTGCTTTTAAAGGTTTTGAGAATAAAAAAGGAAAGCTTGAAATCACAATTCCGCCTTTCTCAGTATTAGTTTTAGAAGGAAAATAATCTTTAATAAATGTAAAAATATCTTCTTAAAAGTGAAGGGTTTTATTTTAGAAATGAAATAATCGCAGTATTATAAATGTATTGTTAACATTTATTTTTTGATTAAAGGCTAAAATGCTGTTTTAATGCATTTATAGCAAAAATTAATTATGCAATTTCAATTAAGTGTTTTTTGTACACTTATAAAGTATTTATCTCTATATTTGTCAATATTTTAAAAATAAAATGAGAATGAAAAATTATGTAATAGGATTGGACTACGGAACAGATTCTGTTCGCGCGGTGCTAATTGACACTGAGAATGGACAGGAGCTGGCATCGAATGTTTCTCATTACAAAAGATGGAAAAACAAGCAATATTGTGATGCTTCCATCAATCAATTTCGCCAGCATCCTTTGGATCATATCGAAGGATTAGAAATTACAATTCAGAATGTTGTAAAAGAAAGCAAGGTAGATCCCAAGTTGGTTCGCGGAATTTGTATCGATACAACGGGATCTTCTCCGGTTCCAGTTACAAAAGATGGAACTCCATTAGCATTAACAAAAGGTTTTGAAGAAAACCCAAATGCGATGATGGTTTTATGGAAAGATCATACTTCTATAAATGAAGCAAACGAAATTAACGAACTGGCAGTAAGCTGGGGCGGAGAAGATGTAACCAAATACGTTGGAGGAATTTATTCATCAGAATGGTTTTGGGCAAAAATCCTTCACATTGCAAGACAAGACGAAGCAGTTCGTAATGCAGCACACACTTGGATGGAGCATTGCGATTTAATGACGTATTTGTTAATTGAAGATAAAGATTTAAAAATATTTAAAAGAAGCCGTTGCGCCGCAGGTCACAAAGCAATGTGGCACGAAGACTGGAGCGGACTTCCTCCAGTTGAATTCTTAGAAAAATTGCATCCGTATTTAGCACAGCTTCGCGGTAATTTATATGATGAAACCTATACATCAGATTTAGTTGCCGGAAATTTAAGCAAAGAATGGGCAGATCGTTTAGGGCTTTCAACAGAAACAGTGGTAGCTGTTGGAACTTTCGACGCACATTCTGGAGCAGTTGGAGCTAAAATTGGAGAAAATACTTTAGTTCGCGTTATGGGAACTTCAACCTGCGATATTCTGGTTGGTTCTTATGATGAAGTAGGAACAAAAACGGTTCGCGGAATCTGCGGACAAGTTGATGGTTCAGTTATTCCAGGCTTTATTGGTTTAGAAGCAGGACAATCTGCTTTTGGCGATTTATTGGCTTGGTACAAAGAATTATTGATGTGGCCGACAGAACATTTATTAGGTTCGTCTTCTCTTTTAAATGAAACTCAAAAAGAACAATTAAGAGAAGAATTCAGCGATAAATTAATTGTAGAATTAACGAAAGAAGCAGAGAAAATTCCGGTTTCAGAAAGTCTTCCAATTGCTTTGGATTGGATTAACGGGCGACGAACTCCAGATGCGAATCAGGAATTAAAAAGTGCCATTTCAAATCTATCTTTAGGAACAAAAGCGCCTCATATTTTTAAAGCTTTGGTAAACGCAATCTGTTTTGGAGCGAAGAAAATTGTAGACCGTTTTGAAGAAGAAGGTGTAAAAATCGACAGCGTGATCGGAATCGGTGGTGTTGCCCGAAAATCTCCTTTTATCATGCAGACTTTGGCTAACGTATTAAACAAGCCGATTAAAATTGCAGCTTCAGATCAGACACCAGCTTTAGGAGCGGCAATCTACGCAGCGGTAGCAGCAGGAATTTATCCAAATGTAATCGAAGCAAGTCAGAAAATAGGAAGTGATTTTGACGGAGAATATTTCCCTCAAACAGATAAAGTAGAAGCGTATCATAAACTGCTTTTAGCGTATGAACAATTAAGCGCTTTTGCAGATCCAAACATTAAAATTTCTCAAAATGAGTTCTCTTTATAAAGATTTAAAACAGGAATGTTATGAAGCCAATATGCAATTAAATGCATTGAATTTGGTGGTCTACACATTCGGAAACGTAAGCGCTGTCGACAGAGAAAATGGTGTTTTTGCCATTAAACCAAGCGGCGTTCCTTACGAAGATTTAAAACCTGAAGATATTGTAATTGTAGATTTTGATAATAACATTATTGAAGGAACAATGCGTCCGTCATCAGACACCAAAACGCATGCGTACTTATATAAAAACTGGCCAAATATTGGAGGCGTTGCACATACACACGCAACTTATTCAGTTGCCTGGGCACAATCGCAGCAAGATATTCCGATTTTCGGAACCACTCATGCCGATCATTTAACAGCCGATATTCCGTGTGCGCCCCCGATGGCAGATCATTTAATTGAAGGAAACTACGAACACAATACCGGAATTCAGATTTTGGATTGTTTCAAAGAAAAAAATCTTTCTTATGAAGAAGTGGAAATGATTTTAATTGGAAATCACGGTCCGTTTGCTTGGGGAAAAAATGCAGCAAAAGCCGTTTACAACAGTAAAGTTCTGGAAGTAGTTGCCGAAATGGCGTACCTGACTTTACAAATCAACCCAAACGCACCAAGATTAAAAGATTCATTAATAAAGAAACATTACAACCGCAAACACGGAAAAGATTCGTATTACGGACAATGATAAAGTTTGTTTCAGGTTTCAGGTTTTTTTTGTTTCAAGTTGTTGGAACGTGAAAATTGGAACTTGAAACAAACAAAACAAAAAAATAACATAACAATTCAAGATTTTCAGAATCCAACAAACTTGAAACCTGAAACTTGAAACAAAATAAACAAAAAAAAATGATAGACATTTCTCAAAAAGAAGTATGGTTTGTAGTAGGAAGCCAGGAATTATACGGTGAAGAAACACTAAGAAAAGTAGCAGAACATTCTCAGATAATTGCAAAAGGATTAGACGCTTCATCTAGTATTCCTGTAAAAGTGGTTTACAAAGATGTGGTAAAATCTCCATCGCAAATTTTGGATGTATGTTTGGCTGCAAACTCAGCTAAAAACTGTATCGGAATTATTGCTTGGATGCATACTTTTTCACCAGCAAAAATGTGGATTGGCGGTTTAAGTATTTTGAAAAAACCATTATGTCATTTGCATACACAATACAATGCTGAAATTCCATGGGGATCCATCGATATGGATTTCATGAACTTAAACCAATCTGCTCACGGAGATCGTGAATTTGGTTTCATCATGTCGAGAATGCGCAAAAAACGTAAAGTAGTTGTAGGACATTGGGAGGACGTAAGAGTTCAGAAAAAATTAGGAATCTGGTCAAGAGTGGTTCTTGGATGGGACGAACTTCAAAACCTAAAAGTAGCCCGTATTGGAGACAATATGCGTGAAGTTGCCGTTACGGAAGGCGATAAAGTAGAAGCTCAAATTCGTTTCGGAGTTTCGGTAAACGGATACGATTCTTCAGATGTTACCAAACATATCGAGAAAGTAACAGAAAAAGAACTAAATGATTTATTGGCTGTTTACGAACAATCGTATACTTTAACCGATTCTTTAAAAGAAGGCGGAGCGCAAAGAAGTTCACTTGTTGAAGCTGCAAAAATCGAATTAGGATTAAGAGCTTTCCTTGAAGAAGGAGGTTTCGGCGCTTTTACAGATACATTTGAAAACCTTGGAGCCTGGAAACAATTACCAGGAATTGCTACACAAAGATTAATGGCCGAGGGTTATGGATTTGGTGGCGAAGGCGACTGGAAAACAGCTGCAATGGTAAGAGCTTTAAAAGTAATGAACATTGGTTTGGAAGGTGGAACTTCTTTCATGGAAGATTACACCTACCACTTTACACCTCAAAAATCGTATGTTTTAGGTTCTCACATGTTGGAAATCTGTCCCTCTATTGCCGACGGAAAACCTTCTTGTGAAGTGCATCCGTTAGGAATTGGCGGAAAAGAAGATCCAGCTCGTTTGGTATTTAATTCGCCTGCTGGAGATGCAATCAACGTTTCGCTTGTAGACATGGGAACTCGTTTCCGTTTAATTGTAAACGAAGTGGAAGCGATAAAACCAATGGCTGAATTACCTAAATTACCAGTTGCAAGAGTTTTATGGGATTGTAAACCAAACCTTGATATTGCAGCAACAGCATGGATTTTAGCTGGCGGTGCGCACCATACAGTTTACAGCCAGTCGTTAACAACAGAATATATGGAAGATTTTGCCGATATCGCCGGAATCGAATTATTGGTAATTGATGAAAAAACAACGGTAAGAGACTTTAAAGATAAAATTAATGCAAACGAGGCATACTATCATTTGTTTCAACACGGATTGTAGTCTGAGATACTAAGATACTAAGTTGCTAAGGTTCTAAGTTTTTGTTACTTTTAGCTTGCTGGGTAATAAATCACTTTGTGAAAATAAAACGCTGATAAAACGGATTTGCTAACGCAAAAGCGCAGATGAAAAAACGGATTTTAATATTAAAAAATCGGTGTAAATCCGCGTTTTCGTGAAACGAATCTGTCTAATCCGCGTCAAAATATAGATTTTTTTACGCGTGACAGATTATTTTTAACATCTAATCATTTCAAAATAACCACAAAATTATCAAATATGAATGTATTAAAACGTTGCGTTTTCGGTTTAAGCCTGTTAAGTCTGGCTGCAGTTTCAGTTCAATGTAAAAGCGATAAAAAAATGGATACTACAACAGTTTCTTCTGATGAAAAAGCTACAGTTACGATTGAAAAATCTTCTTATGGTACAACTGCTAAAGGAGAAAAAGTAGATAGTTATAAATTGAAAAACCAAAATGGGATGGAAGTAGACATCATCACTTTTGGCGGTAGAATTACAGATTTAAAAGTGCCTAATAAAGACGGCGTTTCTGAAAATGTAGTGATTGGATTTAATTCTTTGGCGCAATATGAAAAAGAAAATCCGTTTTTTGGAGCTTTAATCGGAAGATATGGAAACCGAATTGCTAAAGGAAAATTCACTTTAGACGGAAAAGAATATTCATTAGCAATCAATAACGCACCAAATGCTTTGCACGGTGGACCGCAAGGATATTTTAATGTTGTTTGGAAAGCCGATGAGGTGAAATCAGGAAATACAGCTTCTTTGAAATTATCATACTTAAGTAAAGATATGGAAGAAGGTTACCCTGGGAATTTAAAAGTTTTTGTAACGTATACATTAACAAATGATAATCAGTTAGATGTTCTTTACGAAGCAACGACTGATAAGAAAACTGTTATAAATTTAACGCAGCATTCTTATTTCAATTTATCTGGAGATTTTACCAAAACAATCTTAGATCACGAATTGACATTAAATGCCGATAAAATTGTTCCTGTAGATGCAACTTTAATTCCGACAGGAAAATTAGAAGATGTTGCCAATACGCCTTTCGATTTCAGAAAACCGAAATTAATTGGAAAAGACATTGAAGCGAAAAACGAACAATTAGAAAGAGGTAAAGGTTACGATCACTGCTGGGTGTTGAACAATCCTGAAAAAGGAAAAACAATAATCGCAAAAGTGTATCACGCTGCCAGCGGAAGAGTTTTGGAAATGACAACAGACGAACCTGGAATTCAGTTTTACTCAGGGAATTTCCTTGACGGAACTTTACCAATGCCAAACGGAGGAACTTTTGCACACAGAACTGGATTATGTCTAGAAACAGAACATTATCCAGATTCTCCAAACCAGAAAAATTTCCCAACAACGGTTTTAAACCCGGGAGAAAATTATAAAACGAAAACAACTTTTAAGTTTTCAGTAAAAAAATAATTTTTAGAATTTGTTAATTAGTTCAATTCTCTAGAAAACCTCGAAAGTTATGCTTTCGAGGTTTTTTTATGATTGAAAGTTTCGCCACGAATTACATGGATTAGCACGAATTTTTGTCATTTCTGACAATATTATGTCAAACTTTGCGACTCTGCGACTTTGTGAGATTAAATAATTACAACTTATAAATCTTAACTTAGCAAGTGAAAACAAAGTAAAATGAAACATTTATTCAAAGCAGCACTAAATTGGACTTCAAACAAAAATCAACAAGAACAAGTTTTAAGATCTACTAAAAACCATCAAATAAAAATTGAAGGAAAGCCCATTTTAAATGTCTCGGCAGCGAAAGCATTCAAAGGCGATCCAGAATTATACAATCCTGAAGATTTATTATTGAGCAGTTTGGTCTCGTGCCATATGATGTCGTATTTATATGTCTGTTCTCAGAACGGAATAGAAGTTCTCGAATATTCAGATAATGCCGAAGCAGCACTCGAAGTAAATCCCGATGGAAGCGGGTGTTTTGTTGAGGTAAAATTAAAACCAAAAATTATTATTGCTAATTCAGACAAAATAGAGTTGGCATTAGAACTTCATAAAAAAGCAAATCAATTGTGCTTTATTGCTAATTCCTGCAACTTTCCTGTTCTGCATGAGGCGAGCTGTGAGGTTTAATAGTGGTACTATTTGTTCAAAGATAGATTATGGAAAACCATAAACTAGATAATTGTATAAAGATTACATTTGGATAATATAAATCCAATCATCAAAAAATGAAAAAAATTGTTTTCCTAATCTTTTGCATATCTAATATAGTTACTGCTCAAGTAAGTTCTTATAATAAAGGGCTTAAAAAGAACACTGTGGTAATAGATTCTTGGTTTTTAAATAAAGGAGTTGAAACATTTGCTACTAAACAAAATCCCGTTGGGTATAAAGAAAGTTACGATGAATTAAAAAATGTATTATCTCATTTTAACTTAAACATTATGGAACCTGAGGTAGATGAATCTCTAATAGATGGTACAGTGCAAAGCTTACGTGATTTCCAAAATTTAAGCAATTCAATTAAAATCGAGTGGTCAAAAATTAATATGGTATGGAGGGCTGAGAATTATCAAATTAATTGGATATGTGGTGATGAACTCAATGTAATATTGATTCAAAAGATAGGGAAATAACAGCACAAAATCGTTGCTTGTTTTTGTTTAAATAGTGGGCAAAACCATAATGTTGCAAAAAAGTATCTTGGGGAATGAGTGTTTTAGAACCACTCAAGTAAATGAATAATCACAGTTTTACTTGTACTAGCGGAACTTCAGAAGGTATAAAACCAAAAAAACCTCTTCAGTTATGAAGAGGTTTTTGTACCCGGAGCCGGAGTCGAACCGGCACGGTTTCCCACAGGTGTTTGAGACCAGCGCGTCTACCAATTCCGCCATCCGGGCTTAGCAGACGAAAAATAAACCATAAATGACTTATTTAACGCAATAGAATGAAGTCATAAATGGCGTCATTCCTTTAACACGGTGCAAATGTAAAAAATAAAATTAAATCAACTACTAAAAATACTTAAATTTTTCCTTTCAGTGTCCAATAAATTTTCTAAATTTGCAGCTCGTTAAAACGAAGCACACACAACTAACTACACCCGAGGCATTTATATGCATTTTGCTTTACCAAAAATTGGGAGGCCAAATAATACAAGTGCAGCGGAGCAAAAACAACAAATTATAATGTCGCACCTAGAACCAGAAGCTAAAATTTTTGCTTGTTCACAAAGTGTTTATCTTGCAGAAAAAATTGCAAAAGAGTACGGAATTCCGTTAGGAAAAGTAACGATGTCAACGTATAGTGATGGAGAATTTCAGCCATCTTACGAAGAGTCAATTAGAGGTTTACGAGTATTCATCGTATGTTCGACTTTTCCAAGTGCAGATAATCTGATGGAATTGTTGTTAATGATTGATGCCGCAAAACGCGCATCTGCAAGACATATTACAGCTGTAATGCCTTATTTTGGTTGGGCAAGACAGGATAGAAAAGACAAACCAAGGGTTCCAATTGGAGCTAAATTAGTAGCAAACTTACTAACAGCTGCAGGAGCAACAAGAATCATGACAATGGATCTGCACGCAGACCAAATTCAAGGATTTTTTGAAAAACCAGTAGATCATTTATTTGCATCTACAATCTTTTTACCATACGTAGAAAGTTTAAAATTAGAAAATCTAACAATTGCATCTCCAGATATGGGAGGTTCAAAAAGAGCATATGCTTACTCTAAGTTTTTAGAATCAGATGTTGTAATCTGTTACAAACAAAGAAAAGCAGCCAACGTTATCGACACTATGGAGCTGATTGGTGAAGTAAAAGGACGTAACGTAATCTTAGTAGACGATATGATCGATACAGGTGGTACTTTAGCAAAAGCTGCCGACCTAATGATCGAAAAAGGAGCACTAAGCGTAAGAGCAATTTGTACACACGCTATTTTATCTGGCGGTGCGTATGAGAAAATCGAAAACTCGAAATTAACCGAGTTAATCGTAACAGATTCTATTCCGTTAAAGAAAGAATCTAACAAAATAAAAGTGGTAAGCTGCGCGCCTTTATTTGCTGAGGTTATGCAAATGGTTCACCACAATAATTCCATTAGTGGAAAATTCATTATGTAAAAGCAGTAAGCTTTAAGCCTTAGGCTGTAAGCATTGTTACACATTCTGAAAAAGCCTAAAGCTTACTGCTTAAAGCTTACAGCAAAATAGAATATTTATTTAATAACTATATTTTTTTACAATGAAATCGATTACAATTAAAGGATCAGAAAGAGAAAGCGTGGGCAAAGTGTCAACTAAAGCCTTACGTAATGCTGGAGCGGTTCCTTGCGTGTTATACGGAGGAAATCAAGCAGTACACTTCTCAGCAGACGCTGCAGCGTTCAAAAACTTGGTTTACACTCCAAATGCACACACAGTTGTGATTGAGCTAGGAAAAGGAAAATCATTCAATGCAATTTTGCAAGATATCCAAGTTCACCCAGTATCTGACAGAATTTTACACATTGACTTCTTCCAATTATTTGATGATAAAGAAATCACAATGGAAGTTCCTGTAAAAATCGTTGGTACATCTAAAGGTGTTCTTGCGGGTGGTGTTTTACGTTTAAACACTCGTAAATTAAAAGTTAAAGCTTTACCTAAAAATCTTCCTGATTTTGTTGAAGCTGATATCACTCCACTTGAAATGGGTAACAAATTATATGTTACTAAAGTTGGTGCTCCAGAATACAAAATTATGCACCCAGACAACACAGTTGTTGCTCAAGTAAGAATTTCTCGTGCTGCTATGAAAGCTGCTCAAGAAGCTGCAAAAGCTGCAAAAGCTCCTGCAAAAGGAAAGAAAAAATAATTTTTTTCAAATCAATACAAAAAGCATCAATCGAAAGGTTGGTGCTTTTTTTTTGAGGTTCTGAGAGGCTTAGGTTCTGAGGGGCTAAGTTTGTCTGTTTGCGTTTGTTTATTGATGTCAGGCTGAGCGGAGTCGAAGGCTTTAAAAGCAATTATCTAGTTCCCATATTCCACTAGCAATCTAATTATTTCTTAGAAGCAGAAACTTTTATTTATTTTAAGATCTAACAAACCTGCCATCCGCTATATCTTTTTCTGGCTAAAGAAGACAGAAAAAGGATGTCGCTTCTGTCAGGGCTAGTAAGAACTGATCGTTTTTATCAGATATTGAATCGTTAAGATTTAATATGAAAAGTTTGTTACCAAGAAAAGCAACATAATAAGACTGTCAATAAGATATAGTACGGTTTAATTACCATTTAAAAATATAAGGAAACAAAGTATAAAAAAATCCGATTACATTACGTAATCGGATTTTTAGTTTTATTCTTGTTTAAGAATACAATCTTTATTATTTTTTATCAGCTAATTGTTTTACCAAAGCTTTTAACTCTTCGATTTGAGTTTGTTGCTCTTTGATAGCATTAATTAACACTGGAACCATTTCAGCATAGTTAACACTAAGTGTTTTGTTAGCATCATCACCAACATTTACAACTTCAGGTAAAATAGTTTGAACTTGCTGTGCCGATACCCCAATTTTTACTTTTCCTGTAATATCTTGTTTCCAGTTATATGAAATTGGATCAATTTTAAGAACATCTGCTAAACCGTATTTAAGCGGTGTAATATTTGTCTTTAAACGAATGTCTGATTTCTGAACTGTTCCATCAATTGTATATACAGCTCCCCATGCATTAGTTGAAGAACCTAAAGTTTGAGCTGATGCCCCTGTTGGAAGAATACTACCGTTTGGACTAAAAACTATTTGATCAGCAGTACCAGAAAGATTAAATCTAATATCACTTAATACATTTGTTCCGTTACCAACATAATAACCAGTAATTGCAGAAAGAGGTACTGCTGCTATGCCACCTGCATTTCCTCTCATACTTATTGAGGCTAATAAATCACCATTTTGTAAATTACCTGCATTACCTACGCGACCTCTCTGTCTATCTAAAATTATAGTAGGAGCTACTTTAGTTGGTCTACTATCATAGGCGGTTATACGCATAATACTTTTACTTTCAGCATCTGAATCGTCTTTTACTAAATGTAATAGAGCAGAAGGGTTTGGTGTATTTATACCCACATTACCATTTGATTTTACAATCATACGCAATGCATTATTTGCATTTGCTGGATCAGCAGCTTCTCCTGTACTAGTTTCTTTTTCTGTAATAAACATGATTTCTTTGTCTCCTTGACCAGCAATAAGACCTAGACCCCCTTTTGTTGGAAAACTTGAGGATGCTCCAAGGTATCCTGTCCATGCACCACCAGTATTGCGATATAATGTCCCAATATTATCATCTGAAGCAGCAGTACTTGTGGTGATAAATTGCTGGTATTTTCCATTATTATTTAAAGGTGTTGCATTAATATGGAAATTAGCATCAGGTATAGTTGTACCGAGACCTAATCTACCAATAGTAGTTAACCTCATTTTTTCAGTATTGTCTGTAATAAACGGAAGGTCAAAATTTGTTTTTGTACCTAAATTTTTAATTGCATCAAGTCCATTTAGAGCATCATTCCCTCCTAATAGCCATGGCATATCTGACCATTCAATAATTCCAGATTTACTTGTAACCAACATTCCTGGCATATTTACTGCAGGTACCATATTTATTTGAGTATCTACAAGTGTTGCGCCAGTTCCTCCTGAGATAACTTTAAATACTTTACCTCCGTTATCAGGAGTTGTTGTTGTAAGATCTTTCTTTACAACATCAACTGTAATATCTGCGTCTAATACTTTACCGCTTCCTGTTACTGTAACTGAAGAGCTTCCTGGTTTTAAATCAAATTTACTTAATGATGCTATTACAGCAGGTTTTAAATCTACTGTTCCAGGTACTCCATTTACAGTTGTAGTTAAGCTAGTGTTTGCTACTTCATTAACTACTGTATTTACTGCAGGAGCAGTTGCTGTTTATCCATTAACTGTACTTGTAATAGTGTTTAATGGATTAGTTAATGTGTTTTTTGTAATTGAGCTAAGATTTAAATGACTAATAGTGCTATTTTCATCTGTATAATCTAATGTTCCAGACGTTGTGTTAATAGCAAGACCAGTTACTGTTTCTTTAAGATCAATAGTATTTCCTGTTTCGTTTTTATAAGAAGCAATTTTATTACCAGTTGTAACAGTCGGTGTTACTTCAGTAATTGTTTCTTTAACATCAACAGCATTCCCTGTTTCATTTGTATATGAAGCAATTTTATTACCAGTTGTAACAGTCGGTGTTACTGCAGTGATTGTTTCTTTAAGATCAACAGCATTCCCTGTCTCATTTGTATAAGAAGCAATTTTATTACCAGTTGTAACGGTTGGTGTTACTGAAGTAATTGTTTCTTTAAGATCAACAACATTACCTGCCTCATTCTTATAAGAAGCAATATTATTACCTGTTGTAACAGCTGGAGTTACCGCAGTGATTGTTTCATTTACGTCAACATTCGCACCTGTTTCATTAGTGTAAGTTGCGATTTTGTTTCCAGC